>Ga0247611_10006732_pt1 | contig 14648 bp, 35 predicted proteins | sample 177DNAGHGhighgp2_FD_192422 | JGI IMG/M metagenome (GOLD analysis project Ga0247611, IMG submission 192422) | Sheep rumen microbial communities from Palmerston North, Manawatu-Wanganui, New Zealand - 1770 DNA GHGhigh gp2 | ecosystem: Host-associated > Mammals > Digestive system > Stomach > Rumen...
TGCTTTTTTCTTTATCCCCATATACAATCAATTGATGTATTGAACCATACGGAATTTCATAGCCGGGAATTATGCCGGGAATTTTACTACCCTCTTCGTCAATTCTCTCATATGGATAATCATGCTCTTTTAAATATTGCTCCAATTTATCAAGTTCTGACATCAAACCACTCCTTTCATCCTGTCCTTAACCATCTGCTCCCAGTCTTTCGCCCAATCAATTACCTCTTGCTTTGGCTTTGAATCATGTTTCCCATAGATTTGCAGGATCCTCTTTTCTTTCATCCCAAATTCAATCGTCACATAAGGTCTGCCCGGATTATTGTTGCACCGCAGAAACGCAATAAAGGAAACTCCGTTGACCATCTTTGCGTCATATCCCATCTTGCCAACACAATGGTCCAGCTTTTCTCCCTCTGCCACCAAATCTTTTACACTGCCCGGAATCAAAATACAATAGGCACCATCTTTTAATTCATATTGCCGATATTTTTTGCTTGCATTGCGGAAATCCCGGTTAAATTTCTTCCTGGCTTTCTTCTCTTTTTTGGCTTTTTCGGCATCATATTGGTTAATCCTTAAATCATGCATCCGGCGGAAATTCTTTGGAAACAGATTTTTTGTATCATTCAGGTCATATCCTAACCCAACCAAAGCACTCAAATAATCTCCATATGCCCTGCCTATGCCATTTTCTTTGCAGTAGTGGTATATTTTAAGTCTGTCGATTTTTAAACCCTTAATTGCCCCAAATTTGCGACAAAAATAATCCGCCTGGTGCTTTTCATACATAAAATCTCTGGCCTCTTCCAAAGTCATGTGCTTATCATAAGCATATATGATTTCCCGTGGTCCGTAATATCGCCAATCCGTTTCCCTGTGTTCCCATAAAAAACGGGCAAACTGCTTATCTTTCTTTGCCTTATTTAGTAAACTCTTACTCGGCTTTAATCCCATCTTCCCAAAATATTCCACCGCAGGATTCTCATTCCATGCTCTCATGTACTCAATCAGATCTCCGCATTTTGGATCCCATCCGCAATATTTATATTCGGTTTCTTTAATCGCCTCCGGATTAATCACATGATACATAATGCCGATTTTCGGATAATAGCACCATTTGCCATAATCTTCCTCGTTGTAATCGTAATAAATGTAACCATACCAACTCTGGCTTTTCTTCCTTTCCGGCTTATATACCACTTTCCAGCCGCTCATGCCGGTTAAATACATATCCCTGTAAACCAGCCCCTCTTCATCCGGGCTTTTGCGAATCACTTCATGGATTTCCAGATTCTGCATCTTTCTCCATCTATATGCAAAGATCCGCAGCACATTCCCACAGATCTGATACCATCCAACATACTGTGTCTGGTTAGATTTATGGAGGCCTACATAATCATAGACCTCCACCGGAATATGCAGAAAATTCGCATCACATTCCATTTGTTTAAGATTCATTTCCTGCCCCCATTAAATCAAATAAAGTTATTTGCGACTTTTCCAATTCTGACTGCTCTTTTTTCGGTTTCCAAACATCAACCGCTTTTCCGGGCTGGCATTTTGTGGCCTCCGTTTTCTTCTTTGCCTCTATCCTTTTCACCTGGCCATTCGGCATTGTCTGATTAATGTATTCCTTTTTCGGTGGCTCCGGCTTAATGGAATCCTCCTCAAAGAAATGGACCGCCCAACCAAATACCACATCAGATCTTATAGCTCCATCCCTACCATGCAACTGTTCCCTTGCACATTTCATTATAAAATTCCAGCAATCGTCCATTGTTTTTGCGCCGGAATTGATTTTCTCCGCCAAAATATCGCTTACATTTTCTTCCAAATATTGGAGGATAGCCTTTTGGTTATCCCCCTTTGCGGTCAGATTTAAGGTCATACAACCACCTCCGATTCATCCTCATACAAGGAAAATACTTGCCATTTCTTTCCGCAGCACTCGAACGGAAACCACAACCTGCCTAAATACGGACGCATTTGCTCTCTGACCTCTTCTGAATAAGGATCTACCACAACCGGCACCTCCAACTTATTGGCAATCTCTTTTAATCTTTCTGTTTGGTAAATATGCAATACTCTCTCTGTATCCAAATGTACTCCGCAGAATACATCCTCAAACTGCTTATCAAGCTCATTCAATTCTACTGCTAACTGTGCTCTTTTCTGCAGCATTTCCTCAACTTCTGCTTTACTCATTTCTTTTAAATCGCTCATGAAAATTCTCCTTTCTTAATCATTCATCCAATGATGTATAAAACAAATCAAAACCAACCTATGCCAAATCTCTTTTTTCTGCGATCATCTTAACAATTTGCTTAAATATGACTTACACCTCCTTTAATAACCTTTCTAATATTTGAATACAACTATAATATGACATTGCTTTTTCTTTTTTATCATCACGCATATAGTCTTGATAACGTTTAAAAAACTCTTGTTGTGCTTTCATGGCAAATCTTTCTAAATCCGTTGGGGTATATGTAAAATTGGGGTCACATTCATAAGTATATAAAGGGCATATACCGCACCAAACTTTCCCGACACATTCCTTTTTGTCAAATTTATTGCAATTCATACTGCCTCCTTCTTAATAAATTTTTTTATATCCCTCTTTGATTGCGTCTAAAATGTAATTGTTCATTTCGTCTTTATCTTTGCTATAGGCTGTTACATTCGTCTGTCTCCCATTGTAAAATGTTACACAATAGAATCCATTATTGATTTTACAAGTTAAAGTAAATTTACCTTTTCTGTACTTTGCAACTGCTAATCCCTCAACCTGTCCATTCATTTTCTTCATATTGTTGACCTCCATTTTTTTCTTGTAAGGAGCAGCGCCTCACCATCCCAGTGTAGATTCACGAATACTCTTTAACTCTTCACCCGCGATCACTTGGTCATCCGCTTCCTCCAAGTTCGGAAAAGTGATTTGTTGTTCTCTTCGTTGGCATCTCTGCTCCTTACACTTATTATATTACACTCTCTTTCTTTCATTGTCAACAATATTATACAATTTTAATTAAATTTCTTTCACAACCAAACCGAACCGGTACAGCATCAATTTCCGCTTAATCACGAATACCCTGTATGCACCACCATCCCGGTATCCTTTTACATCCTCCACACATACTTTCCCATTTTTGGTATAAACAAAATCGGCAATATATTGGACCTTTCTTTCAATTACCTTCCCATCAGTATCCTTTTGGTTCGGCAGCAGGTCAAACTTAACCTGTCTCTCCAGCTTTTCAATAATCCCGGCATCCTCCAACAGTTTCAATTCCCGGAATCGCTTTGCCTCTTTCTTGGAATCAAATTGGATCCCATCCACCATTATCTTTTTATTCCGGTATTTTCTCTGTTTCTCCATACTGAATCACCTCATTGTATTTTTTTACTGCATCCGGGAGATTATCAAATTCCCATACCTTTCCATTTCTTACCACAGTAAATTTTTCGGCCCCTGATCCGTAATTATAATGCCCTCTTAAAAAGGTCCGGTTAAAATATGCCAACTGCTTTTCAAATCCGTTTTCAAAATCCTTAATATCTGCTTTTGCCATTGATATGCTCTCCTTTTTTCTGCAATGTGTTTTTCTTTTTACGGCTGTCAATCCTATTTTGGTCTCAATTACTTCCAGATCATTTACGCATTCATAATTATCAACGCATTTCCATTTTCCATTTCTATTCTTGTGCATTGGATTTGGATAATTTACCCAGCAGGAACATTCGCACATTTTGCGGCCTCCTTTCTTCTCTTGTAATATTCCCGATTATATGCAGCTTTTTCTTCCCATCTCTTTAAATTTCTCAAATGGTCATACATGGCCTTTTCTTCTTTATGCTTGGCATTATATTCTTTCTGCCTTTTTAAAATCTTTTCCCTGTTTTTCTGATAATATGCTTTCTGCTTTTCGTTCATGCTTTCCCTCATTTCAATAAATAATCGACAACCTTCTGTTTGAATTCATCCGTCAATTTCAATTCCCAGCAATGAACATAACCGCATCCGCAATGTTCCAAATATTTGAAATTCTCGAGTAAAATTTCATCCGCATATTTGCCGGTCTTATTTTTGCGGCCGCAATGTGGACACTTCCACGACTTTGGCATCATAGAATTGGTTAACCATGTGTGGTCAACAGAATTTTCAAGCATTTCCATTGTCACTCTCTCAATCCTCGCCATCTTCATCCTCCTTCCAACATTCCATCCGTTCAATTTTTTGCTTTCCATGATAATCAGTCACCAAATCATACTTCTTGCAATGCAGTTTCCCCCAATCCACCAACTGACCGCCGATTCTTTCCGGTGGATATAAAATTTCAAAATATTCGCAATCCTTACATTTCCGCATCTGTATTCTCCACTCCGCATGCCCCATCACTTTTGCATTTATCATTCTCAACATCATAATCCTCGCAACCGATGCAAGGATTCCCCAGATAGCAATGTTGGCAATCCTTCTGTCCCATTTCCTCACAAATATCACATTGATCCATCCGACTCCATCCTTTCTTTTAACCGATTCAATTTGAAATCCATTACCTTTCTTACATCCTCATCGCAGATATGGTACATCAATTGAATCTGCGTAATCATAATCAGAGCATCCGCCACTTCTTCTGTAAGCGCCTCTTTATTGCCTTTTCCACGGATATATTTGGTCAATTCTTTCTGCAATTCGGATAATTCTTCTATTGCAACAACAGTCTGCATGGCTTTTCCATTCTTCCTGATTGCAGCTCTCATTATTTCGATTTCTTCACTCATTCGGCTCCTTTCTAACCAATTTATAATTAGTTTTAAGTTTTTCAATAAATTCTTTTAAGGTCATTTCTTCTTCATCAATTTCGACCATTATTTCATTTAATGCATTTTCTGCAACTTGCTTACTAAATTCATCCATTGTCGGTATTTGCATTTTTTCTCCACTTTCTTTTTCTTTCGCCCAATGCCTGCATTTATAATTCATACATTGAACATATCCGATATAACTGTTATCAATATCACATTCACATTCTATTCTTCCATCTTTGTCCTTTTTTCGGATATTATGACGGCAATTGCAGCATACTTTTTCATTCATCCTGGCTTTCCCTCGATTCTTCCATTTTCGCACCACAATGATTGCATATTTTAAAATGCTCTTTCATAAATTCAGCTGTTCCAACATATCCTGGAGTGCTTACTCTTTGATTACAATTTGAACAATACCAATTAAAATCTTTATATATCCATTTCCCCAGAACAATCGGTCGTATTTCTGCCTTGTCTTTCTCAAATTGTCTTTCGACACCGCACTCAAATCCTTTGATAAATTCTTCGGAATAATACTTTTTATTGCTCGGATTAAATTTGATTTTCTCCATCCGATTCTCCTTTCATTCTCCGTCCACAATTCGGGCAATATTTATAATTTCCCCAACCAGAATCTTCACTTCCGCATATCGAACATTCATGATGCCATGTCTTATTTCCTAAACTATCAATCTCGTCAATCACCTCTATCCATTCTGCGTTTTTCTCTGCACTCGGTGCATCTTCAACATAATCAATAGCTTCATCTAACTCACAACAACGACACATCACGCCATTGTATCCTTTGTATTTTCCACATCTGTCGCAATGTTCCTTGAATTTCGATAGAATATAATCACGGCTTATTAAATCTCCGTCTGTATGCTTTTCCGACATTTCTCCGACATTCTGCTGATACATTCCGACATTCTGTTTTTTCTTCTTTTTATTATCCTTGTAAGCTTCGATAGACATCTTAAAATCGTCATATACCTCATTCTCACCATTGATACCATCTAATACACCAAGTAAAACAAGAACAACTTCTTCCCATTCTAAATCCTTGCATAATTTTTTAATTTCTCTTTCAAAAAGCACATTCATTCCTTGTTCCTCCTTTAATACCAACAAAAATGCTAGCCGTGATGTTCGGTGATATACATTCCGTATCAAGTTTGTAATCTATATGGTATTTAAGCGCATCCAATAAATCTTCCGTAACCTCTTGTTTTAATAATGCTATAATGCCTGCATCATACGGTCGGTCTGGCGCCAAAAATCTCCTTGACCGATATTCTTGAAATTGCATTGCCGTATGCGTTACAAACAATGGCTTATTATATAAATCATATAATTCCTGCATAGTAGGACTATCCACAATAATTCTACGCATCAAATCATTATCTAATTGAAGTTTATCTATCTGTTTTTTCAGACGCTTCTTCTGCTGCCTTGCGTTCATTCCTTATCCTCACTTTCTTTTAATGGGCACCACTTTTGCCTTGCATAAACACCATTTGTCATTCCGTAGTATGTTTTCCCCTCGGTTTCTTTGTCAAAATCCCGATGCTCTACTTGACAGTAATCGCTTGTCATTCCTTCTGTGAAATACGAACACGGACAGTCATTACAAGTTTTTGGCATTTCCATATCAATTATAATCATTCTTCTTCCTCCTAATCAATCCTTACCATATCAACACAAATCTTGCCATTTATAATTGTTTTGGTATAGATATAATTTCTTCCTGTATAAGGACAATGAATTATGACTAATCTATTTTCCATCTGATTCTCCTTCCTCACTTTCTGTTTTGTACGGCTCTGGTAACGGCATCCAAGCGATAACCCAACCATCCCAGTACACCGCTTCTTGTTCCATACTGATTTCTTTGTTTGTTAACTTGCTTCGAATTGTATATAATTCAAACATATTTTTACGAACGTTATCTACCCATATGGCTCTCTGATTATCCCAATACAAGAAATTAACTCGTCCATCCTTTAATGAACAAATGTACCAACCATATTTATCCGGTAGCCTCTCACTCACCGAAATCCACTTTGTCTGCTCCCTTAATTGCTTTAATTCTTTCAGCCATTCCGCTAACTGTTTATGTTCTTCAATACATTCAGCACATTTTTCGATAATATAATTATTTTCATCATTTTTGCAATATTCTTCAAAATCTTCGGATTTTGTTTTAACTACTTCTTCACAATGAATAATTGCTTCTTCAAGTGTCATTCCTGCTCCTTTCCCCATCTGCCTTCATTTCTTACTTTCATTCTGTAAATCTCGTTTGGGTCAACTTTTAACAGATTCTTGCGCTTGTATTCTCCGCCATTACCGACAAGTCCTATATCGTCTATTATGTCGATTTCGTTCCCCATAATCTCATAAATGAATTTCGTCCGCCCGTTGCAATTATCGCCTTGATAATAATATGCGTGTAATATCGGTTCATAGAATCTGTTATCATCGTGTTTTTCCCAAGGATAAGGCTTTCTTAATTCATCTAAAGACATACACAGATACTGATGCTCACTCCCAAAAAAATCACTTCTCTTCCACTCAATAGATACTGTATGCGAATTTTTGGTAACATCAACTGTGTCCATTTTTCGCCAAAACAAATCTCCATCGCGCATTTCAATCTTTTTTACACTTCCGCTTACGGCTATCAATGCCAACAACTGTGATAAGTTTATGTCTCTAATCATTCCTTATCCTCACTTTCCTGTGGTTCAACAACATATCGCATCTGCAATACTGAAAACTTCTCTTAATGCTTCATCTGTTTTAGTATCTGCATATTCGTCAATATGCATCTTCTCAATCTCACCATTCAGAAACTTTAATATCTGTTCTTTGTTATTTTCCGTAGCATCTATTCTTATACAACTATCCACAATTCCGTTAGTATGTTCGATATAAATAATCTGCAAGCTATCCTCATTGAACTGTGAAGATTTAGCCAAAACGAAAGTTCCGTGTATACTCCCTCTTTCACCTTCTGCTAATAAGTCACACTCAACATCGGGTTCAAAACAGTTAAAGAAAAATCCTGTCATATCATAAATTTCATATGGACAATAGCATCGGTTTTCTAAATAATCTTCCATATCTGCTATATCTTTAAGTTTCATTTCTTATCCTCACTTTCTGCCACATATTCCTCATAATGAATACAAGCAATTCCAATATCTTTCTGCACTTCACATTCTGCTTGACAATTCAGAAAATCTGTTCCTCTATCGTCATTATTTGCACACTTTCGACAATGTATGCCTAACCATTCATTGATTGCTTTTTCTCTTTCTGCTGTCATTCCTGATCCTCGCTTTCTACCTTGTAAGGTTCGGGTATCTCTCTATACATCCATGCAACTACTTCACATTCTCCATGATTAAGCATTGGTATATTCCCCCAATCTGAATAAGGACTATTCTGAGGTTGAGGAATATAACAAGTTTCAACAACCCAATCTTCTCTATCATCAATAAGCGAATGACAAGTACAATTTACATATTCAAATGCCTTTGGCAACCTCTCACTAACAGGAATCCATCTTGTCTGCTGCGGTCTGACGGATTGTAATTCTTTAATATATTGACACACTAACTCATTTTCTGAACTATGTCCTAATTCTGCCTCGCTCCCCTCAATATATTCGAGTACTGCCTGTCTGCTGATAGCGTCGTCACAAGGCTCTTGTTCTAATAATCGCTTATAGTCTTTCAGCCATTCTGCAAGCTGTCGGTGTTCTTTGGCACATTTTTTACATGATTTAATCTTTTCATACTCCTCTTGTAATTTTGCTTCCCACGCTTGCGCTTCCTTTTCTTCCGCTACTTCTTCTGCGTGCTTAATTGCTTCATCAAGTGTCATTCCTTTTCCTCCAATTCCTTCAAATGCAATTTCACCAATTCCAAAATATGTCTTTGTCCCATCGCATAAATTTCCTGAAATATCGGATTACTACATTTCACACTCTGGATGTGTTCCTCCGCATCTTCAATAATCTGGTTCAATTTTCCCCGGATTTTCTGATTCGTATATTCTTCCACTATCGGAAACTCATCTCTTCTCATTTCTTTCTCCTTCTTCCTCTGCCTGGTTTCCGTTATGTTTTTGCCAATAGGTATATACCTTTTTCCCTTCTTCGCAATATCTTGTAGGCAGGCATATCTCCCAATACTCACAAGGCACTCTCATTATTTCGGTTGAGTAATCCAAATTGCGATATAAGCCAATTCCCAACCACCCCATTACGTTTCCGTCTTTATCATACACAGGCTGACCAATTGAAAATGTTTCCTCTGCACCACGCATTTCATATCCGATTATATAATGCCCGTCACGTTTGCACACAACGCCTGCATCATATCCGGTTGCAAATGTTTTCTCTTCTTGAATCTGCCCTACAAATAAAGGCTTTACATATTTTTCTATCATTCTTCTACCCCCAATTCCTGAAATACTTTCCACATTTTCGGAACTTGATATGCTATCCAATCCACCAATTCCTCATTCCGGGCATAATCGCAATTCCCATCCAGACCACTTTCTGCAAAAAATGCGTGAATGATTTCATGCCGTAACACCTTGTTTTCAAACAAATCCAGTCTTTCTACTGTCATTTTATTACCATTATCGATTTTGCTATCCATAACTATTTTCTTTGAATGGATTTCGCAAATAGCATAATTATCTTCCAATTTCGGATTTTCTTCTTTGGTCTGTTTTATAATTTCATACTCTTGACCTAAAATGTTTACTTTCATTTATTCTTCCTCTCTTTCCAGATTATCCAATTCTTCCATCCATTCCTTTTCATTCTTTTCCGCCTGGCACCGGGAACATTCCCAGCTTTCACATTTCTTTCCTGTGTACGGACATTTCCCGCCAAAATATTCTTTTGCCCATACATCAACCGATCTGCCCGGCTCATATGTCGCTCTTGCCATTCTGATCCTTTCCTCCAAATTGGATTGGCTCCTTATAATTCTTAATGTTATTCAGCATCAATTCAAAATTCCGGGCCTGCTGCTCTAATGTTTCAAAAGCAACTTTTTCATTATGCTCGCAGCACTCAATATAATTTATCAATTCCCTTTTGGACCATTTCATCATGGTTGACCTGGAATATCTTCCCTTATGTGCAAACGGTCTTATTCCACATCCATTTTCTGTCCGCTCGTTATCATGATATGTCATTCTTCTTCCTCCCTATTTTCAAATAATTCCTTTAATGTTTTGCATTTTCCTCTATTTACGGCTTCAATGCACGATTCACAACATAATGAGCATATTGCATATTCATCACCTAATCCAGTATGGCGATATTGACATTCATTTATTGCTTTTGTTATTTCTTCTTTTGTCATTCTTCTTCATCCTCCTTAAACTAATGCTCCGGCTTTCATCGGAGTTATAAAAATATGGCTTTTTTCCGTTCTGTACTTATCGTATGGATTCATTAGCGTGTCTCCTTGGACAACAAGCGCATTCGCTCCCAACAGAGATAACTGCACATAACACATATAAACGCATCTGTAATCCAAATCTTGTGCAACTACTTCACAACGTTTTTGATAGTTGATTCCGTGATTTTTGCATTCCAGTAACATTGCTATAATGTTTCCACCAGCACCACATGACGGTTCGTTTATCGTGATTTTTTCTGTTTCCGGAATATCTTTAACTTTTTCCCACTGCAATTTTGCCATTAGTACGCATAAATGAAATGGTGTAAAAAACTGCCCGAGGTTCTTCGCTCCCTGCTCAAGGTGCATGTAAACGTACCCGAGCACGTCGGTCGGCTCTTCTTCGAAAGCATCCACAAGCAGTGCTGTTATTTCTGCAAAAGTTTTCAGTTCTGGTTCTTTATATTTTTCATGGATTGCCTTCCACATTTCCAAACGTTCTGTTTTCGTCCTCATATCAACCGCAATGCTCATTTCCAATGCCAGAAGATGAATCCAATCATCGAATATTTGATATACAGAATATCTTCCAGATATTGATTGAATTTTTTGTATTATCTCTTTTTCACAATTACTCATACTCACCTCACATATTTTTTGTGCATATTTTTCAAATCTTCTTCTTTCAGGTCCAGATATAGCTGCGTGACCGCTATATTCGCATGTCCGAGCATTTTCGACACCATCTCGATCGGCATCCCGCTCCGCAGTGCGTTTGTCGCACATGTCCTTCGAAATTTGTGCGGGTAAGCTTTCGCCCCGCACTTCTTTCCGAGTTGTCGGATCATCTGCTCGATTGTTCCCTTGTCTATGTGATTATCCGGATCAACGAGCTCCGGCATCTTGTACCATTCCTTTCCCTGCTTCGCCCCCAATCCGGACTCGAGGATCGCGTTGGAACTTCCGCCAGGGAACAGCCAGACGTTCCGGTCCTTTCTCTCCTTTGAGTATTCGAGTAGCGCGAACTTCGCGTTTGCGTTCAGATAGACGTGCCGGTCCTTTTGTCCTTTTCCGTGGACTAAGATCCGCTCCTCTTTGATGTCCACGTCATCGATGCGCATTCCGACCAGCTCCGACACTCGGCATCCGGTACAAAGAAGCAGCTCGAAGATCGCCCGCTCCCTGTTTGTTGTCAGAAGACTGCGCATCCTCACGATCTCGTCATCGGTGAATGCTTCTTTCGGTTTGTATTCCTTCTTGATGGCGCTGATCTTGTTCATCGGATTTTTTGCAACAACATCTTCGTCTGTTAACCATTGATAGAATGTCCTCATACACCGGATGTCGTTATTGATTGTTTCCTTCGATACTCCACTTTTAATCCTGATTGCTATGTAATACCGCATATCATCTGCAGTAACTTCTATTGCATTCTTTCCAATCTTTGCCAAAACCATGTTTAATTGTTTTGCGTAATAATGCAGGGTTCTGTCCGTGCATCCTTTGATTTTCTTCGCAATAACGAACCTTTTTATCAAAATATCGTTTGACTCTGCCCGATATGGCACAATGTCTGTTGTATTCTTCTCGATGGTATAACCGCTCAAAATTACATATAACGCATTACTTACTGCGAACTCATCTTTTACATAATCAGAAATACCCATCATTATTTCGTCAATAATTTGGCTCATTCTTCACATTCCTCCACTTTCAATCATTTTCATCGCAACGCTCTGTAACCTTTCCCGGATTTCTTTTGGCATGGTATCCAATTCCCTTTTTCTTTTCTTCTCCACTTCGTAGGTCCGTAAAAAATGGCTTTTTTCTACAGAATTTACCGTTTCTGTCGGCATTAGCGCCAATTCTCTTAAATTCGCCGGATTTCCAACTGCCTTTTGTACCAATTCAGGCAGCTTTTCAAATTCATCAGCAGAATTATATGCAGAATTTTCAATGGCCTTAAATACAAGCGCCCATGCCTGTTCTCCATTCATTTCTATATCTGGCACCGCATTGTTTCTTATATCCGCTACTGTCGGCGGATATGGACTTGTTGCTAAATGCTTTCCCAATCCCGTTGCCGCATCCTGGTAATCCAGATCTTTTAACAAAGTGAACCAAATATCAATTGTTTCTTTTTCCGAAAACATTGCCGGGTAAACTGCTTTCATGGTCTTTACCAATATCAAAAATTCAGGTTTCTCCATTGCTATCTCCTTTCGCCCATTCTTCCAGCATAGAATCAAAACTGTCTTTCTTTATCTGCTCTCGATCATCATAATTGCCTTCTAAAACTTTAACGATATTATTCGGATTCATAAGCCAATCGAAACCGGCTTTCCATTTTCCAATATCTCCTCGAAGAAAGGGAGAATTTTCAGCCTTAACAAATACAGTTTCAATATCATCCTCTGAATACTCTTTTAATCTGGCATTTACTGCTTTAATTCTTGCCTCTGTTATTTTTGCGACTTTGGGCAAAGACGGACATTGAATATGATACATTTCAACAATTCGCTCTGCGGATTGTTTCTTACTCTTCTCTTTATCTTTCTCTAACTCTTTCTCTTTCTCTATATCTATATCTATCTCTCCGTTACAGGTTGGTTTCACTTCGGTTACATCCGGGTTACATTGTAACCTTTTTTCTTTTTCTCTCTCCCGAAAATCCCTAACTTTCTGCGCAGATGCTCCCTCCGATCCGATCAATTTATCCATATATGTGAGTTTATATTCTTTCTCACTTTCTCCCATCTCCAACAATCCAACGGATAACAGATAATTGATTGTAATCCGGACATCATCCTCTTTTTCATCCAGATCAAGTGCCAATTCTTCGGCAAAATCATCCATAATTCCATCAAAATACAAATATCCGTCTGTTTTAAGAGCCTTTAACTGCATTTTAAGATAAATTATCGTGTAAGTATCTCCACCGGCTAAATTCCGCAATTTTTTAATTCGTTTGGATGTAAAAAAATCATCCATCAATTTCAACCAATAATATCTTTTATTCATTTTCTGAATCCTCTTTTTTTGAAATTATCATTGCTTTATTATTTTTCAAACAGATTTCAACAAAATCTTTCATTTCTTTCAAATCATCAAAAAGGAAATCATTCCCTTCATATGGACATTCAACAAGAATTTCCTCATTCTCAAAAATACTTACACAATATACATCCATAATTTTCTCCTTTACCCAATAAAAAACCGCCTTTTCGCTATGGTGGCGCCCATATTGAAAAAACGGTCTTTATATCCCTTATTCAGTTAACACACCCCGAACGGCAGCGCCATACCGAACAAGGGAATTTTTAAAGAGCGGTCGAAACTCTTTGGATAAACAAATTCTACCACTCCATGACAGATTCCGTCAATTCCCCCCGGCGGATTTCTCCGCCATAGGGAAACGGCAGAATCATTAATATAATAGCCTACATTTTATCCAATGTCAACTGCCCATCAATAGTTCTTAACGCCTTTTTTGCAGCCTTTAAATTTCTGTGAATACTTTTGGCTCTGCCCTCTTCCTGTCGGATGTAATATTCCAGATCTTCTCTTTTTTCAGGCCGGTAATATCCTCTTCCATCCTGCATATTGATTATTACAATACCACTCTGCCTGGCATCCTCTATCATCTGTCTAACTACCCTGTCGGACATTCCAATAAGATTCACCAAATCTGCCCGCCTGATTGCGTTATTTCGCCCATACGGGATATATTCTTCAATATGCGACAAATTCTCCATATACATTCCTTTCTGCCCTTAAATCGGCAAATATTCGCTTAAAATGGCAACAAACTTTCCTGTCCGTCCGGCACCATCATAAATTCCTCATCATTCGCCGGATTACTCGGTGCCCCGGAATCCTTTTTAGATTCACAAAACTCATGCTCTTCCACAACAACATCCGTTGTATATACCTTTTTCCCGGTTTCCTTGTCAGTATAATTGCCGGTTTGGATACGCCCGGAAACAATGATTTTCATTCCCTTTCTCAAATATTTCTCGGCAAATTCGCCGCTTTTGCCAAATGCCACACAGCTAATAAAATCTGCCTCTTTGTCTTTTCCTCTCCGATCCACCGCCAAACTGTACCGGGCAATACACATTGCATTCTCTCCCTGGCTGTATCTTATATCAGGATCCTTTGTCAGTCTCCCGCACAAAATCACTTTATTCATCCTGCTTTCCTCCGTATTCTCCAAATCTTCTCCACAGATTGCGAAAACTGCCCTTTTTACAGAATCTACTCATCCCAATTGCTTTCATTCTCTTTTTGGCTCTTTCCCTGGCCATGCTCCTTAATACACTCATTTCTTTTTCCCTCCAATCTTTCCGATCAAACAAATAATGATTAATGTTCCGCAAATAATACTTGTAATGATTATTCCTG
>Ga0247611_10006733_pt1 | contig 14647 bp, 12 predicted proteins | sample 177DNAGHGhighgp2_FD_192422 | JGI IMG/M metagenome (GOLD analysis project Ga0247611, IMG submission 192422) | Sheep rumen microbial communities from Palmerston North, Manawatu-Wanganui, New Zealand - 1770 DNA GHGhigh gp2 | ecosystem: Host-associated > Mammals > Digestive system > Stomach > Rumen...
ACACTCTAACCACCCCGCCGGGTGCTACCCGGCACCCCTCCAATGGAGGGGAACTTCGCACTCTGGAATTTTTGCAAAAAACGCGGGGCATTGCCCCGCACACTAATCGCTTACACTAACCACTTACACTAATCACTTATTTTTCCATTTGTGGCGGTGATGTCGGCGCCGATTTCGATTTTGCCGCCCGATTCACGAACAATCAATTCGCCGGCGCATATTTCCGCAAAATCAATTGTGCCGGACATAAATGCATCAAATTTTCCCGCGGCAACCCATGCCAAATCCATCGCCGGGCAACCGGTTTCACGGACCGCACCAACGCCAAGCGGATTTCCCGCAATACCGTTGTATGCCGCCGTCATATCCGCCGGGTCTTTGATATTAGAAACGCGAATGCGCGCCGAATGAAATGCCGAATACGCAAATGCGCCCGCGCCCGATTCCGCATAATACAGATATTCATCAATTGGGGAATATATAAGTGCGATTTTCGTTTCGTAACCCGTGCGCAGTGCAAGTGATATTGCAAAACGCGGATTTGCGCGCACAAAATTTTCCGCCCCCGACAACGCCAGAACAAATTCATCGCGTCCGTCACCATCACGCGTTAAGTTCGGTGTCAAAAGTCCCGCCGACGGGCGAACAAGTGATAAATCTGATAAAATTTCTTCTTCGATTCGTGTGGCGGCACGATGTACAAAATCCCGCGCCCCGCGCAGGGATTGTTGCAGATTTTCAACTTCGCCAAAATCGTGACGCAAACCGGTTGCCGTTCGCTGCAACGCCATAAACATTTTATTTAGTTCCGGCGAACCCTTAATCAGCAAATCCATAATGCGCCCCCCAAATGCATAAAGTTTTTCTTAGAAGCCAAATCCGGCGTATTTCTTTTTGAAACTTTCCGTCCTGCGGCCCTTTTCACCGGTGTTCGAACGTTGACCGGTCCACGCGGAATGATTCAAATTATCGGTCGAAAGAACCAAATCTTTCTTAACCGAGGAATACATTTTAACCGTTTTGCCATCAGTCATTGTGACATTGATTTCATGATATTCTGGATGAATGCCTTTTTTCATCGCTTTTACCCTTTTGTTTTTATTTGCCACGGGATTATACCGCCTTTTTTTGAAAAAGCAAGATTTTTAGTGAGAAGTGTTAGTGTAAGTGGTTAGTGGGCGGTATCAATACTGGCCAATGCAACCAAGATACGAATTTCCGGTCGATTCAAGGATATTTACAAACTTGTTCTTATCGTGTCCGGCAAACAGTGCAAGTATCGTTCCCGCATCCGTCGCCAACATATCCGCAACGGTTGCGATTTCGGAACTCATTTTCTTGAAAAATCCACTTGTTGGGTATATTTCCGCCGCAAACAATTGATGTGCCGCACGCCGACCATGATGCGTTGCGGGCGCGTTTTCAATTACCATCAATTGGCATTCGGGGGAAACAATAACCTTGTCCGTTATGGCCGCGTCCCCGCCCAGCAATTCGCCCCACCAACCGGTTGAACCGCAAAACACAGGGTAATAGATAACCGCATCGGGGTGCGTGGCAAAAATATCGGCGACATTTAAATCGCCTGTGATAACTTCTGGCATTGCGCCAATTGCCGCATTTATAACTTTGCGCGCCGTCTGATATGTGGTATCGGACTTCGTGCTGTGTGGCCAATAAAGAATCGGAAATCTACTCATTGCTAAGAATTATATCAGATTCGGTGCGAATAAAAAAGGGGGGATAAAAAAATAAATTTCTTGATTTTTTTATTTTTTTAGGTTTTTCCACCATTTTCCAAGTGTTGCGCGGGTTAAATCAAAGTCTTTTTTCGCCGCCACATAGAATTTATCGGATATTTTGACATTGAATAATGTCTTTACCAGATTCGGTATCGATGTCATAAACACCGCAAAAAACGCCCCAAGCATTATGATGGACAACAGTCCCCCGTCCCGCAACATAAGGCCATCCATAAGAATTTGCGAATCGCCACTGGAAATTGCCGCCGCGATTCGGGATATTCCCCCAATGTGTCCCACAATCGCGTCTAAAAATGACAGACCAAACACTAAAAACACGACCGTCATGGCGATTCCGACTGTTCCGGTTATAACATCGTCTATCATGCCTTGGATGCTTTTCCCGCCCTTTGGAAAGATTTTATCCCAACCTTTGAATAACCACGACAGCAGCATAAGCGGCAACATAATCATATCCAGCGCAAGCGTCACGAAAATTTCAAGAAAATAAAGCGGTATCGGCAAAAGTGCCATAAAATACAACGCCAAAACAAGAAGCCCTGCAAAAAATATCGGAACATTTGGGAAAATTGGAATATCCCACATAATTTTATGCATATATTCGGCGTTAAATGCCATATTCAACATTGTCCACCCAACCGTCATCCCAAGACCGGTCACTTGGTGCACATTGGCCAATTCACAGGTCAGGCCACTGCGCAATTTTACCGGGAACGCCCCCGCCGGCATATTTCCGTTTGCCAATGATGTGCGATTCGCGTTTTCATCCAAAAGCGCCGTCGCCACCATACATTCGGAAAACTTTTCGGTGTCACCGATTATATGATTCACCGATAAACCAAGATTGAAAATCGGTTCGATAACAACGCCACTTATTAAACGTGGCAACGGAAACACCAACAACGCACTTACTATCGCCAATCGGATTAAATGCGTTCCAAAATTCGATGCCGTCGTCCAACCACTTTCAACCTTGCCGTTCATAAAGTTTGATGCAAGTGTCCATGTGAAATACACCGCCGTAAGCATCGCCGCAATTGGAATTATAACTTCGCCGATGCCGTAATAAATCGGTGGTAAAATGTTTGAAAGTTTCGCCATGATGGAAGAAAACATTTCGCATGTCCAACACGAAGAAAAAAAACTGAGAGCGTCTTGCATATCAACCGGTGCCGTACTGCGCCAGATTGAAAATCCCGCAATCGTTGCCGCACCCGCCGCAAGCAGCCATGGCAATATCGCGCCCGCCGATAATGGAAAGAACGATAAAAATACAATAAAAAATTTTTTTAACTTGCTCATTTCATTTAATTATACCACAATTTTGCCAAGATGTGATATAAATCAAATTATAAATGTAGGAAGTATGTTTTTACATCGTTTGCTTTTTGCAAAATTTTTAAGGCGGATTATTGTGCCGGCGTTATTGGTTGCGGCATTTATCACGCCGGGTGCGGCATTTGCAAAGTGGGAAATTGTTGATAAATTAAATCTTGCGCCGTTTGTGCCACGTGTGTTGGATGCGTTTATGATGGTTGCGCGTGGTGGATATGAATACTTTGTGGGTTCGGGTGACGGAATCATTTATATTTTTGTTTGGGCGTTTTTGGCGATATCTATTTTTATGTACGCGTTCAAAATGTATTTTCCAAAACGGTGGTTGGAATTTTTCGGAATGTCCGGCGGTGGCGAAATGTGGGACGGCAATGTTAAAGGTTTCACGATGGTTGAAACGGTCCTTAAAAGTGGTGTTCGCGCAATTGTTGCCGCGGTGTTGCTGTTGCAGGTCAGGCCGATTTATGTCACACAATGGTTGGTGAATCCGTTCTTGGAATTTGGTGCGATTTATACATCGGCGATTACCGACCAGGCAAATATCACCGGCGTAAAAAAACAAAACATAGAATGTCCTGAAAGTATTTTATCAAATGATTGGATAAGTAAAAAAAGTTGCAACTTTTTAATTCAACCAATATCTGATTTGTCGGCGGTGAATAATGCGGTTGTTAAACGCGGGTTTGAATTTGTGTCGCGTGGAATTCGGGGATTGTTTACTATATTTTCACACGGCGGTCAAAACATAATGGATATGATAACGGGCGTGTTGCTAATATTTACCTTTGTTGGATGCAATTTGTTTATGGCGTTGCTAATTATCCAAGGTATATTTGATTTTGGCGTTGCACTTATTCTTTACCCGTTTAATGTTTTGGCATGGGTTGCAAAGAAAAGTGACAAGTGGCTTGATATCTGGCCGGCGTTTGATGGAATTATTACGGCGCTGCGCAAACTGGTTATCACGATGATTGCGTGCGCGTTTATTATGATTATAAATGTTGCGATTGTGCATGCGATGTTTGGTTCGAATAACAGTGTATTTAATGTTGCGGTGGGCGGAACCGCGACAAGTAATTTGGTCACGAACAGTGCGATTGGATTTGGTGGGCATTCTATGCTGTGGTTGTCGGCGATACTTACATTCTTTTTAATGAATGCGATATTTGATATGACGAAAAAGCGGTTGGAAGAAGTTTATGCGCCGGGCATGACAGGCATGTACGAACAGGTCAAAGGTGATTTTAATGCGACAACGGCAAAGGCCAAGGGAACATATGAATCAATAAAAAAGATATTGGGGCTTATTAAAAAATGAACGGGATATTGAACGGTTTTGTTGATACCGCGGTGCATTGTTGGGGGTGCGCCATGTTTGACAACCTGTTCCGCGTTGTGTCAAATGCGGGCGCCGCCGTTTATAATAAAATCGCCGACATATGTTTTATACTGTTTGCGGTGTTGTTTGTGTTCTTTGTTGTGTGGGCGGTGTGGAAACATGTGAACCCGAAAAAGCCGGAAACAGGCGACCCGTTTTATATGAAATCGGTTGTGCGCGTTGTTATAAATTCGCTGTTTGCACTAACATTACTTGGCGTTGGTGTTGGGTTTCCGCGTTTTATAACACGCGTCACATTTGAACCGGTTGCCGATGTGACGTTGATATACAGCCAGGCAATGTTGCAAACGACCACGGCGGCGGTTGATAAACGCGTACCATATAAGTTAGAAAAAATGAACGATGATGGATTTTTTAGACCCGCGTTACGCAACACAATTATATCGATAATGAAAACAACCGTGACAATGTTTCAAGATTATATGAAACTTGGGATTGCGGTTATGGACGGCGCATTTTCTTGGAAACATATTCATAACCTTGGCGATATATTCAGACATATTATTATGTTTTTTGTTGGGCTATATTTGTTCTATGGATTTTTCAAGTTATTTATAAAATTTTGTTTTTATTTCGTAGATGTGATTGTGGATATGGCGATGTTTGCGTTTCTGTTTCCGATTGGACTTATGATGATGTCATTTCGTGGCGGTGAAATGCCGGATTGGATGTCGTCACTGGGCAAAGGTCTTGGCACAAACCAACTAAAAAAACTTATTAGTGCGATTATAACACTTGCATCGGCGGTGATAACATACATGGTAATCCTTGCAATTATATCACGATATTTTTCTGACGCCGGTATGGATACCAACGAATTGATGAATGCAATTTTATCGGGCGAAGTTTTCGCATCTGATTTATCGGAAGAAAATTTGGCAAGTATTACATTGATTGGTGCAATTATATTGGTGTATGTTTTGAATTATATATACAAGCAAATTCCAAATGTTTCAAAAATGGTTCTTGGGGCGTTTGGTGCAAGTGACGGCGAAAATAAACTAAGTGAACAAATGGCAAATGATGCGGAAAAATTAGTTGCGCTTGTTACAAACGGAATAAAAAATGTCGGCAACAAAATTATAAATGGTGGCGAAAATAAAGACGAAAAAAAGGACGACGGGAAAAAGTAGATGAAAAAATTATTCCTTGGGTATCTTGTTCGTTTCTTGTTCGGCGCAATCGCGTTGGGTGTTGGCATTTGGTATGTAAGTTCATCGCTATCGGGGGCATCATTGACGTACACCAGTATGGATGGATTCCTGCGTTCAATTGGTGCGGGGGATGGAAATGTTGCGTCAACAAATGGATGTTTCCTTTGCAAATATGTGAATGATTTGTTCTTTGTCCTGGGCGATGCGTCGGAATCTTTTTGGCATGCGATTGTTTCACACCTTTGGATTTTAATGGTGATTGGGTTTGGTGTTTTCCTGTTTATACACAGTGCGAAATATATTTACAAGGCAATGATGGAAACAACAAAATTGGACACGGGCGAAAAGAAACTTGCGTTCGGTCCATGGTTCGATGATGTTTGGAAAAATGGTGTGCGCATTATGATTGTCGGTGCAATTATCGGTGCGTTTGGTATGGGTGGTATATCATCAATAAAGGCATTATCAAACATAACGATTCAACCGGTGATGTATGTCGGAACGGAACTTTCCATGGCGGCAACGGGCATATCAAGTTCCGCACAATGCGTGCCTGCGGAAATTGGTGCTGATAATCCGATGTCATCGGTTTCAAATTCATTTATGTGCATTGTTGGAAATATCAACAGCGTTATGCTTGCGGGTGCGGCGGGCGGATTCGCACTGATGAATTACGCGTGGATGGGATTGGGTGGTGGCGCGTTCACATGGATTGCGGGATTGTTGGTTGTGATTATGTTTGTGGTGATTGGATTCAATTTGTTCTTTGAAATTTTGTCGGTGATATTCAAACTTGTTTTCCTTGTGATATTTTTACCATTACTCGCGGCGGCGGCGGCATTTGAAAAGACATGGAAAAAGGCATCTGGTGTTGTGAACGGTGCGGTAAAAATGTTGATTGAATCCGCGGTCAAGGTTGTTGCAATATCATTAAAGGTTGTGATTGTTTACGCGATGGTGTTCTTTGCCGCCGATGAATTTTTCCCCGGGCCGGTGGATAAATATAGTGCGATATTCCCACCGTTGTTGGTTGGTGAAGTAATGCCAACCGATACCACCGCGTTGTCCATAAGAAATGTTTTTGCAACATGTGAATCGGCGGCAACGATAAACGGCACGGTGGATAAAGACGCGTTCAAAAATTGCTTTAACCTGCATCGGGCGCAAATCGAATCACGATACCCGGGCGCATTTGATTTTATGCGTGACGGTTTTGGATTTTTGCTTTTGATGGCGGGGTTGATATTTATATATTTCTATGTTTTGGCGCCACGTGTTGATAAACTTATTGCAAGTGTGCCATCATTTGAACCGTTTGGAAAATCCGATGATAGTGGCGGCGGTGTTGATAATTTTGGCACAGATTTGAAAAAATTGGTCAAAATGACATGGAAAAAACCACAAGAATTTGCGGATAAATTGATAAAGGAAAAATGAAAAACATAATTAAAAAATTTTTATTGTTTGTTGTTTGTATCGCTTTTTGTGGTGTGGCGGTGGCGGCGGAATCTAACCTGGTGACCGGCGACATTGGCGATTTTGGCGCATGGACAACCGAACACAATCGCGAAGAACTTATTCAAACCGTGCGAAATGATTTGGATGGTTTTGAGTCAGGATTCGAACGCGAATATGTTGAAACTGGTGTTCCGATAGAGGCAAAACTTGGAATATCTTTTATGAGTGCATTGACATACACGGCACATATTTTGGATGATTCGTTGGTGCGGTTTGTAAATATATTTTTGATTGTTGCTTTCATTTTTTGGGTTATGTTCGAAGCGTATCGAATGATTAAAGATTCCAAAGTCAAAGCGATGCCGACGGTCGAAGACATAATAAAAAAAGGTATCACCCTTGCGATATGGTTGATAATTTTGGGAATCGGATTGCCACGATTGTTTGGAATGATTATGGGGCCGATTGTTGCGTTTGGTTCGTATGTTGCGAATCTGATTTTGGACACGGTCGCAAAAATTGGTAATTTTGAACTTTCCGACACATGCGCCGCAATTAAAAATTATGCCGCGGCACATATGACAGACACATCAATTGTTGATGCAAAAACCGCCGCAGATATTATGTGTGTGCCGTCGCGGATGTCCGGTTTTTATTATGGTGCGATAAAGTTCGGTTGGAAAATGATGGGCGCAGGATTGGGGACCAGCACATTTACATTTTTAATGGGATTGGTGTTTGTTGTCTTGTTCATATACACCGCGTTTAAGTTTGCTTTTGTTGCGTTTGGTGTGATTGCTGATTTATTCCTTGTTATCATACTGTTGCCGTTTACGGCGATTGCGGAAACGGTTCAAAAGACATCGTACAAAGGTATCGCCGGCGATATATATAATGGGTTCCTTGGCATATTCAAAACATCGAATCTTTCGTCCCAGGTTAAAAAGTTCATTGATGCGGCGATTTATTTTGTCGCACTTGCAATTGTTGTTTCGATTGGTGGCGCGTTGCTTGGTGGTGCGGTTCAATTAAACACGCAAACGCATATTATTTCTATATTGGACGGCAATGTTATCACATTACTTATGACCGGCGCGTTGGTTGCGTATATTGCAACACATGCGGATGAAATCGCAAAATCAATTGGTGGTGGAATTGATGCGGGAATCGGGACAAACCTGCAAAAAGATTTGAAAACACTTTATACCGACACCAAGAAAAAAGCCGAAGAATTTATCAAGGCATTAAAGAAATAAAAATCTAATCGATAATTTTTACAAAACTTTCGGCGACCTTTTTTATCCCTGTGCGATTAAATGCAACAGTTAAAATTCCGCCGTTTGATTCGATAACAACACCACGTCCAAGTTCACCGTGTTCAACCAATTTTCCAACAATACTTTTAACCGTATGCGTTTTCGGTTGCATTGGTCGCACGGGCGTTTCATACCGCGGTGTACGTCCGCCAAAGTCCAAATATCGATTATCCATTTCGGTTATGAATCGCGCCGGCGAATAGTATTGACGCGCACCGAAAATAACACGCGACATAGTATTGGTAATAATCGCACGCCGACGCGCGCGTGTCAGGGCGACATAGGCCAAGCGGCGTTCTTCCTCCATCCCGCCTTCTTTGATTGATTTATCATTTGGGAAAATTCCATCTTCCCATGCGGGCAAAAACACCGTATCAAATTCCAAACCTTTGGCGGCGTGAATCGTCATTATATTTACCGCCTGGGTATTATCGGCGATTTCATTATCGTTGTCATCGGTTGTCATCAACGCCGCGTGTTCCAAAAAGTCCGGCAAACTGTCGTATGTTGAAATAACATTTGTAATTAAATCACGAATGTTTGAAATTCTTTCTTCGGCATCGGGGTCTTTGGATTCGCGCCAGTATTGCATATATTTTGCATCTTCAAGTAATTTTTTCACCGCGTCCGCCGGGCGCATAGATTGCCATTCAAAATCAAACACAGATAAAAATTCATTGGCGGCGATTCCTTGCTTGCCCCCAAAATTTGCCGCGCGCAATCCGGCCATCAGTGAACCGCCCGCCGCGCGCATTTTTGCAATCGCCGTTGGACCAAATCCGCGTCGCGGGCGCGCAATCACGCGGGCGAACGAAACATCATCTTCCGCATGCACCAACAATCGCACATACGCAATAACATCGCGAATTTCCATACGGTCATAGAACTTGGTTGTTCCAATCAACCGATACGGAATACGGGCATTTGCGAATTCTTCTTCGAATCCGCGCGAAAGCGAACCCGTGCGAATCAAAACCGCAAAATTTGAATAATTGCCATTTGCATATCGCAAAATTGTGTCGACAATAAGTTTTGCTTCGTCATAATTTGATGGCACCGTTAGGACATAGACCGGTTCGCCAACGCTTTTTTCATCCGCCGGGCGCAGGTCTTTGCCCAATCGCCCGTTGTTATGCCGTATCAACGAATTCGCCGCGCCAAGTATGTTTCCGGTACTGCGGTAATTTGTTTCAAGGCGTATAATTTGCGCGCCCGGAAAATTTTTTTCAAATTCCAAAATATTTTTAATCTCTGCGCCGCGCCAAGAATAAATCGATTGGTCGTCATCGCCCACGCAACACACATTAGGTTTTTCCACATCACGCGTTAGCAATTTTATAAACTGCATTTGCGCATTATTTGTATCTTGGAATTCATCGACCATAATGTATTTGAATTGCCGCGCGTATTTTTCGCGCACATCCGGCGCAGATTCAAACAGTTTCAGAACAAGCAAAATAATATCGCCAAAATCAACCGCACCCAATCGCCGCAATTCCGCATTGTAATCACTTAGGATTTTTTTCGTACGCGCACCGATATCGGGACTTTCGATATTTCCGCGGTCTTTGATATTTGAAATTTTTTCGACCCAATCGCCGGCATCGTATTCCTTGGCGTCCGCACCCATCGCGGCAAAGACATTTTTCAAAACCGCCTTTTGGTCATCTTCGCCAAAGATTATAAAATCCGACTTTAACCCCGCACGTGCGGCATTTGCCCGCAAAATACGCAGACATATTGAATGAAATGTTCCGCACCATAAATCGCGCGCATAAAAATTACCGCCGCACGCGTTCAAAATTTCCGCGATGCGATTTTTCATTTCGTTTGCGGCCTTGTTCGTAAAGGTCAGTGCCAAAATTTGCCACGGCAACGCCAAATTCATATTTAATATGTGTGCAACCCGCATAACCAGCACGCGCGTTTTCCCCGTTCCCGCACCCGACAGCACCAAAACCGGCCCCGCGGTTGTTTCGACCGCTTTCTTTTGTTCAGGGTTAAGATTTTCTAGATTTACATTCATTGTTTTATTATAATTAGCCTATGGATAATAAAACTATGGTGGAATTATGGCAAGGGTAATTTGTTTTGATATTGAAACGACAGGATTCGAATACCTGCGTGGGGACCGGTGCATCGAAATCGGCGCGGTGGAAATTGTGGATGGAAAAATCACCGACAAAACTTTTCACGAATACATAAATCCCGAAGGCAAAATTATTCCGCCGGAAACATATATGGTTCATAAAATTTCAAACGCGTTTTTGGATGACAAACCGAAAATGTCCGTTGTTGCACCAAAGTTCTTGGAATTTGTTGGCGATTCGACAATTGTTGCACATAACGGATTGGACTTTGACTTTCCGTTTGTGAATCACGAATTGGAAATGTTGCACTTGCCGCCGATTCCGCGTTCGCAAATGGCGGACACATTGGTTATTGCGCGCAATCGTGTGTTTGGTCCAAAAAGTTATACACTGGACGCACTTGCAAAATGGTTTGGAATATCACTGACCGCGCGTGCCGATGCGCACGGGGCATTGATTGACTCTGAAATTTTGGCCAAGGTTTATTTGGAACTTGAAAACACCGCGCCCGCGCCGGAAATTTCGGAAATTGTCGCAAAACAGCACGAGGCATTTTTGAAACATCCAAAAATTGGTGCGAATTTTCCATACCGTCAATTTCCAGTGTCAGATGCCGAACAAAAAATCCACGACGAATTCATGGCAAAATTGGGGGAATAATTTATCCCATTACGGTCATCATTACACCAATACTAATCATGATAAAACATAATATTTTTTTTATCATGATTTGGCGTGATATATCTTCGTGAAAACGTTTGCCAAATAATTTTGCAAGAATGATTCCATATACGGCAACAAAAATTGGTTGAACTGATTGAATTCCCGAATCCACAATAATCGGTATCAATGCCAGTGCGAACACAAGGCTTAATGAAGCCAACCTGTCAAAACATTCCATCAATACAAACATGCCGAATTTTTTACGATATGCGCCGAAACTTTTTATGATATCTTGACGAACGGGGCGAATAAATAACATTGTAAATTGTCCAATGAAAGATGTCACCATAACCCAAAACGCCACCGATACCCAGTTAGTGTCCTCTAACAAGACCTTGTAAAAACTTCCTTCGAATGACAGCATTATACTGGCCAAGCACATTAACCAAAAACCAGAATTTATCTTGATACGATTTTCATGGGTTAGATTCAAAAACACAGAAAACAATATTATTATACCAAAACCTATATATTGAATGGGATGTAAAGTTTCGCCAACTATTAAAAAAGCCCATAACGGAACAAAAACTTTTTCCATTTGAAATAATGCGGCCACCACAGATGTATCAAGTTTATTCAATGCAGCAAAATATGGAAATTGATATCCAATCTGTATGATTGATAACAGACCAACGAATAACCATGCTTCCAACGGCAATGAATGAATTTGGCCAAACAGTGGCAAACACAAAATCCCCAATATATTTGTCAAATTCATGTAAAAAATGGTTGTTGGCACCCGCTTGAAAATATTACCCAGTATATAAGAATCAAATATATTAGACGCCGCCCATACCATGGGACTGATAAAAGCAACCAAGATTCCGAGTAAATTCATAACATGGGAATTATATCATAAAAAGTCCAAACGCAACAAAAAACCGCCCGAATGGGCGGTGGATTATAATTGTGCTTTTATTTCTTGGACTTCGTAACATTCAACGCGGTCGCCTTCTTTGATATCGTTATACTTATCAAAACTCATACCGAATTCGACACCACCGGAAACTTCCTTTACCTCATTCTTTTCGCGGCGCAGTTCGCCGATTTTTCCGTCGTACACCACAACATTGTCGCGCAGCAATCGCACAAACGCGTCTTTTTTAATCACGCCCTCACTCATACGGCAACCCGCAACACGAATACCCTTGCCCACCGTGAACAGTGCGATAACATCGGCATAGCCAATAAAGTTTTCTTTCTTTTCCGGCGCAAGTTTTCCGGACAAAATTTCTTTGATTTCATCGGTGATACGATACACGACACTGTGATAACGAATATCAACATTTGCCGCACGCGCCATATCACGCACCGCCGCATCCGCACGCACATTGAACGCAATTATAACCGCACCCGATGCAGACGCAAGGCGTACGTCGCCTTCGGTAATTTGGCCAACGCCGGACGACAGGATTTCGACCGATGCCTTGTCCGTTTTGATGTCGCGCAACATATCGGTAATTGCCTCTACACTGCCCTGAACATCGGCGCGCAGAACAATCGGCAAAGTCAATTTTTTATCGCCCGATTGTTTCGCAAAAAGTTCTTCGAGTGACGAACGTTTCATCGCGTTTGCACGGTCACGCGCGCGCTGTATGCGCCACGCCGCGACTTCGCGGGTTTGCGCTTCGGTTTCCATAACGTTCAACATATCGCCCGCCAATGGCACCGCGTCCAGCCCCAAAACCATAACGGGCTGCGCCGGTTTTACCATTTTCACGCGTTCACCATTTGACATGACAAGTCCGCGCACACGGCCAAATGTTTCACCGACAACGAACACATCACCAATCTTTAATGTACCTTCGCGAATAATCACCGTTGCAACCGCGCCTAAGCCGCGTTCCATTTTCGCCTCTACCACCGTGGCGACCGCCGGCATATCCGGGTCCGCGCGCAGGTCCATCATTTCGGCTTGCAATAAAATTGCGTCTTCCAATTTATCAAGCCCGATTTTTTGTTTCGCGGAAATTTCAACGCATTGAACATCGCCGCCCATTTCTTCGACTTGGACTTCCTGTTGCAGCAAATCCGTTTTGACCTTTTGCGGGTTGGCTTCGGGTAAATCGATTTTGTTTATTGCGACAATGAATGGAACCTTGGCCGCGCGAATATGATTTATGGCCTCTATCGTTTGGGGCATAATCGAATCATTTGCCGCAACGACCAAGACCACGATATCCGCCATTTGCGCACCACGCGCACGCATCGCGGTAAATGTTTCGTGTCCCGGCGTATCAAGGAAAGTTATGACTGCACCGGATTTTGTTTTAACCTCGTACGAAGAAATGTGTTGGGTTATGCCGCCCGCTTCGCCCGCAACAACGTTTGCGTTACGGAACGCATCAAGCAACGATGTTTTACCATGGTCAACATGTCCGACAACCGTCACAATCGGCGCGCGCGGTTTAAGGTTTTCCGGGTTCGGCGCGCGTTCCAATAAATCGGCGTATGGTTTAACCTCTACGCGTTTCACCGTTGCGCCAAATTCGCCGGCGATAATTTCCGCCGTGTCCGCATCAATAGATTGATTTTGGGAAACCATCATTCCCATTTCCATCAATTTTTTGATAACATTGCCGACCTTTTCCGCCATCGCCGCCGCCAAATCTTTGACGACAATTGTATCACCGATAACGACTTCATGTGCGACCTTTTGCGGGGCATTGAACATCGCACGCGCCTTTTCGCGGAAACGTTTAAGTGACGCTTCGGACCGGCGGCGATTTGCCCCGCGCAAACCGATTTCATCGTCATCATCGTCATTACCAATAACAATATCACGCAACGATATTTTCCCAGACCGCGCAAAATCACGCCGCCCTGCGCCATTTTTTTGATTACGGCGTGCGGGCATATCGTCATCATCTTTGCCATTATTTTGCCGATGTGCGGGATTTTTCTGGCCAAAATTACGTGGAACGGCAACGGGTTCCGGTTCTTCTTCGGTATTTTGCATCGCGTTTTCACGCGCGGCAAGTTGCTCTTTGACCTGTTCATATTCGCGGGTTTCGCGGGCAATTTCCGCCTCGCGCGCGGCACGGGCCGCGGCTTCTTCCGCTTCGCGTTGTTTGCGTTCTTCTTCGCGGGCACGTGCGGCCTCTAAGACCGCGCGCAATTTTTCATCCGCCGGATTATTCTTTGTTGCGGTTGGCGCGACCGGTTCTTCGCGCAATTCGTTACTGCCCGGGGCAACAACACGGCGACGGCGTTCCACGAAAACAGAATCGCCCTTTTTGCTTTGCACCGCCCCCAAAGTCACAGATTTTCCAAGTGTCAGTGTCGCCATATTTTGCCCTTTGTTTTTTTATTTTACCGATTTTCTTCTTCGTTTTCCGCCACCGTTATACCGAATGCGATTTCGCGCGCCTTCATAATCACGCGACCGGCAAGGCGGTGACTCATTGTT
>Ga0247611_10006734_pt1 | contig 14646 bp, 11 predicted proteins | sample 177DNAGHGhighgp2_FD_192422 | JGI IMG/M metagenome (GOLD analysis project Ga0247611, IMG submission 192422) | Sheep rumen microbial communities from Palmerston North, Manawatu-Wanganui, New Zealand - 1770 DNA GHGhigh gp2 | ecosystem: Host-associated > Mammals > Digestive system > Stomach > Rumen...
AATTAAAGTGTTTAATTTTTGAGTTTAATTTTTGTGTATAATTTTTGAGTTTAATTTTTATGTATAATTTTTGAGTTTAATTTTTATGTATAACTTTTGACTTTAATTTTTGTGTATAATTTTTTTGTATAACTTTTGAGTTAATTTATGTGATTAAATTTTTGAGTATAATAATTTTAGTATAATTAAATTAATTTGATTATAATTAAACTGTTAAACAATTAAACAATTAAATTATTGAAATAAACTTTATTTATAATTAATTGAAATTATTTTAATGATAAATTTTATTTTAATGATAAATTATTTTAATATTTTCATATTTGAATTATAAAATTCATAATAACATTCATAATTAACATAAAACACATTAATTTAATAGTTAAATCAAATAAATTGTTCATTATTTTATTGATATTGATTAATTATTAAATAATTTAAGTTTAATTTAGTTAAATATTGATTAATGATTAAATTATTTAAGTTTAATAAAGTTAATGATAAAATTTATAAAAAATATCAAAATAATTAAAAAAATAACATAAAATTCATTAAATTAATAGTAAAAATTGAATAAATTGCCCATTATTTTATTGATATTGATTAACAATTAAAATTATTTATTGATACATTAATTTAAATTAAACAAAAAATAACATAAAAATAATATAAAATTCATTAAATTAATAGTAAAAATTGAATAAATTGCCCATTATTTTATTGATATTGATTAACAATTAAAATTATTTATTGATATATTAATTTTAATTTAACAAAAAATTAATTAAATTAATGTAAAATTCATTAAATTAATGTAAAATTTCATTAAATTAATAGTAAAAATTGAATAAATTGCCCATTTTTTTATTAATATTGATTAATAATTAAAATTATTTATTTTTAAATTATTTATTGATTAATTTATATTTATTAAAAATGTAAACAAATTATATAATTTATAACTTTTTTATTTTATTAAAGTGATTGTAATTATTAAGATTTATATAATTTATAACTTTATAAAAATAAAATCTATTAAGCTGATATATTTCCCCTAACGTTCTCATAATTTCCCCTAATTTTCCCCTAATATAAAAAGTGGTTATACTTAATAGTATTTTAATTCTCCTCTTATTCCCCTAATAATTTTTAAGTAAATTTTAAAAAAAAAAAAATCTTTTAAAAACTTTTTTGATTTTAAAAAACCTTAGAAAAAAATAGGAGAAATAGGAGAAATCAATAAAAATTAATAAGTATAACCACTTTTTCGATTAGGGGAAATTATGAGGAGATTATGAGAAGATAAGAGGAAAATTAAAATAATATTAAGTATAATCACTTTTATTTTATGAGGAGATTATGAGAAGATAAGAGGAGAATTAAAATACTATTAAGTATAATCACTTGTATTTTATGAGAAATATATGAGGAGAAAAAATATTAATAGATATAATCACTTTGTTTAAATTTTTTACTTATTTTATATTTTATTTATTAGTTTTTTATATACTTTATCTTAAACCCTTATTTTATTTTGAATTTATTGATGAATTAATGAGTTTTGAATGGTTTGAATATTTGGGTGATTTGAATTTAAATTTGAATTTGTATTTATTTATAATAATATAAATAATTAAAGAAGTATATAAATAATTAACTAAGAATATAAATAATCGTGTGTTTGGTTGTATTTTATTCTTAAACCCTTATTTGTATTATGTTTTATTTATGAATTTTATTTAAAAAATAAAAATAATAATTCTTTTATATATAAAAATTTAATAAAATTATTTTTATAGATAATATTAGTTATACTATCACTTGAAAATTTTTTAAATGTTAATATTAATTTATTTTAAAAAATAAATTATTTATTTTACGTAAATTATTTATTAATTCGTCGTAATTTTTCATCAAATGGTGTATATTCAATTATATTATCTTCATTATATGTATAATTTGAATTTGATAATATATTATTCGCAGTTAATTTTTTTTTATAATCTTCAAAAGAAATATTAAGAATAGTATGTCTATTTTTATCAAATGAATGTATTTTTATGTCCAAAAACTCTTTTGTAAACTGTTCTTTACTAATATCATTATTTTTATAATAAGCATTAAAAAAATAAGAACAAAAATTATTAAATGTTGTTTTTAAATGATTATTTTTTATAAAACCCCATTGAATATTAAATTTTTTAACATATAACCATTGATAATATATTTGAAGTAAATATTGTTGAATTGGATTACTTGATATATAAATTAAATCTTGTTTTTCTTTTGTTAGTATAGCATCTTGATGTATAAATTCATCAATATTAACATTTGAAAAATTAGTATTTAAAACAAAATTATAGAAATTATTTAAACTTTCATTATCTTTAATATAATTATCATATAATGATTGAAAATAATTTTTTAAATTATCTTTTTGTTGATAATCAAAATTTAATTGAAATATAACAAATCTTCTATCATTATTATCTAATTTTATTAAATTTTCAGTATTCGTAGTAATAATAAAATTTGTATAAATTGGTTTAGTTTCTACATCTTTATATTTCTTTTGAATTGAAAAATCATTTGAAGTTATGATATTTTTAAATATATCATATTTTTTGGTTTTATCATTAAAAGTTTCTTTGAAATCAAATTCATTTATTCCAATAAATAAATTATCTAATTGATGATTAAATCTATCAGTAATATTGTGGCCTTCAGTTATTACAGATATATTATTACCTAATATTTTATTTATTATATTTATTAATGTTGTTTTACCAGACCCTTGCATACCAGATAATAATAATATTGTTTCATTCTTCTTTTTTAAAAATATCGCCTTTATAAAATTCATTACATAATTAAATTTTAAATTTATATCATCTTGTTTTTCTTTATCATTTGAATATATATTATGTGAATTATAACATACAATATTTTTAATATAATCTATTATAGCTTTAACACCTTTATAATTGATATCAACTTGATTATTTAATTTACTTAATATTGAATTATATTTAAAAGAAAAAACAATTTTATTTAAATTTAAATAATAAATTGTTTCATCTTTTATAAGATTTCCATTTTTATATTTTTCTATAGAATATAAAAAATTTTCATTAATATCATCGATTATTTGATATTGAATATATAAATTATTATAAGTAATTAAATCAAATAATGTAAAGATAGAGCATTCCCTTTTAGCATCCCATTTTGAATTAATTAATTTTTCTAAAAAATAATAGTTTGAAGTATCAAAATCTGTATCATATAATGTAAGAGACTTTATTTTTAAAGTATTAATATCTTTGTCTTTTATTATTTGTAAATTATCTTTATTAAATCTATAAATTCCTTTTCTTGTATAATAATTATATTTATTCCAATAATCTAAACATTCAATTATTAATCCATCATCAAAATATTTATAAAGACTTACAGGATTATAAATATTTATATCATTTCTTGGTGATTTATCAATAACTTTTGTAGTTATAATATCTTTTTCATTCGTTTTCGTTTTTTTATTCATTGTTTCATCTTCTAATGATAATGAATTAACATTTTTATCTATATCATTTATTGTTGAAGAATTTAAATTATCTTTATTATCATCAAATTTATCAAAATCATCAAATACTTTATGTAAATTTTCATAATCACTATCATTATCATTATCATTATCTCTTTTTTCAAATAATTCATTTCTTTCTTTAAATTCTTTTTCAGCTTTTTCAGCTTTTTCAACTTTTTCAATTAATTCATAACTTATATTTTTCGTTTTTTCTTCTTCATCTTTTCGTTTTTCATTCTCTTTTTTCAATTGGTCTTGATATTCATTAAGATTATTATTAAATTCTTTATCTTTTTCGTTAGTATTTTTATCGCACATATCGCACAAAATAAAAAAAAAGTTTTTTTTTATGAAAATATTTTTAAATTTTAAAATTTAAATATATAAGTGTTTTTTTATTAAAATGGGAAATACGCAATTTAATTTTCTAAATACAATAACATTAAATTATTTATTAAATTATCATAAGTTTTAAAATTATATTTTTCTTTTATGTATTTTAAGTATTCTTTATATTCGTCATTTGTTAAATCCATATTTATTAATCTTAAAATACATTGAATTCCACAATTCGAACTATTTTTTTCTTGTAATTTCATATCAAAATAATCTAATTTATATTGTTTTAGAAAATTATAAAAGTTATCTAATGGTTGTAATTTGGTTGATATATTATATGTTTTTTGTAATTCTAATGGTTTTGAACCATCACTTGAATCAAAATAATATAATATATTATCTTTTATAAAATAACATATAAAATGTCCTAAAGGTATTAATTCATTATTTAAATCTTTTTGTAATAATATTATTTTAGGTGTAGTATTATAAATTATATCATTAAAAGGTGTTATATCACATTCTAAATTTAAATAATCTCTTATTTTTTTTAATTCTCCTATTGTTAAACATTGATTATTTTTTATTTTATTAATTATTTCTTTATCATAAAACATTTTTTATTTATATAATTAATTTAGTTTTTATTTTCATTATTATTTAAATTATTATTATTCTTTTTTGTATTATATCTTATTTTCATTTTAGTTAAAATAACTTCTTTATTATTATTATAATATATTTTACTATTTATTCTTCGTTTTTCTTTTAATTCTTTTTGTTTTTCAGGATTATTAATATAATAATTCTTTTGATATTCTTTTTGATATTCTTTTTTATTATTATCATTATCATTTGTAAAATATTTATTTATTACAGTTTTTAAATTCTTTATTTTTGGTTCTTTATAATATGTTTTTATTATTTGTTTGTTTAATTTTATCATTTCTTTTGTATTAATATTTTCTTTTATTAATAATTCATCTAATAATTTTATTATATCATCTAATTCTTTATTATATTCATATTCTTTTGATAAAATAACTTTTTCTTCTTCTTGTTTTTCTTCTTGTGTTTCTTGTGTTTCTTGTTTTTCTTCTTGTGTTTCTTGTGTTTCTTGTGTTTCTTGTTTTTCTTCTTGTGTTTCTTGTGTTTCTTGTGTTTCTTCTTGTTTTTCTTCTTCTTCCATCTTTTTAAAATTATATATTATATATAAAAATTATATAAAAAAATTTTTTATATTAATATAAAAAATTAATTTTATTATTTTATTTTATTTAAAAAATTGAACTAGATAATCCTAAAGCTTGTGAAATTTGATTAGCTTTATCTAAACCATCTTGGAATTTTGAACCATTAGGATTAACAATATTACTAACAGCTTGGGCAGTATTGATTAATTTACTAACACCACCATTTTTAATGAATGATTTAGCACCATTTAATAATTTTTTACCAAAACTACCAAAACTAAAACCACCAACTAAATCATCATCTACATCTCCATCATCAACATCTCCAATAAAAGCTTCACTTAATGGTTTAGTATATTCGATTGTATTTGGTCCTCCAGTTAATGACAAATGAAGAATAGCTTTAAAGTGATAAATAGTATATAAAGTAGCATAATCTTTAGCAGTTTTGATATTTACATCTCTAACATTACATCTAAAGATATCATTAGTCAAAATATCAACTGGGGCATCTCTCATTGGATATCTAATAATGGCTCCAAATTCATTATTATCATTTAATTCACAAAAATCGCTGTATTCTCCTTTAAAATCATTGGCTTTACATCTTGAATAAATTTCTTGTTGAGTTGAAGCATTATAAGCATTAATATTATTTTGTAAATCAATTGATAAACCAGAAATTGGTAAAACTCTTGTAGTATTATCACTTTTAAATGTAGTAAATAAATCAGAATTTGGAGCAGACATAATAAACACATTATTTGGAACAGCGCTTGTATTCCTAGTATCGGATGATTGTGTAATTTGATTTGGCCCATATTGTTTTTGATATACAACAAAATAATCAAATTCATTTGAAAAATCACTATCAACAACATCAAATTCTTCATATGTAATTGTGCAATTACTTAATGAAACTAAAACACTATCAAATTTATGGCCAGCTGTAGTATCATCTGTATATGTATTAAATAATGAATAAAAACCATTAGATGTATTAATTCTAACATTTAAAGATGAAACTTGACCAATTACACCCATTAAAAATGGATGACATAAAGGCATTGAAAAATGAACTTTTCCTGTTACTGTATCACTAGCTTTTGTTGATGTATGACCTACAATTGGATTATCATAATAAGATTGAATTTGTTTACTAATGTGTGATTTATATTTATCACTATAATTTTGATAGATACTATATAAAACACCCAAAGGATATTCAGATGACACCCCACCGTTTATAGAAACGAGACAAGACATAGCCCATAAAGGATTTTTCATAAATTCAATTTGATATTTTTTATTTGTTCCAGCACTTGAATAAGTGAATTTTACATCAAATTCACCATTAATATAAAAATTACGGGCGCCTTTACTTCCTAATGGTTGAATATTATTAAAAAATATTGATTGTGTAGCTTGATATGAATTAACATCAGTTTTTCCGCTTGAAGCATCAAATTCAACCATACGTGCATTACACGATTTTTCAGGGACTAAAACGTCATTATAAATTCTTTTATTACTATATTTTGAATAACTCATTTTATAAATGTTTTCAATTTATATTCTATATATTATATTATATTATAATAAAAAAAATTATATTATAATTAAAATTAATTATAAATAATAAAAAATAATTTTATAATAATTAAATATAATATAAATCAAATTACATTATTTATATAGAAAATGGATATTAATTTATTTGATAAAGAAGATGAATTAATTGACCCTTTGTTTCATAAATTCCTTCAATGGTCATCATTAATTTATCAAATACAGCCTTATAAAGTAAAAGAAAAAATCGAAGCAATTGACAAATTAAGAGAAAAATATAAATATTCTTATATTAATTCAAAAAAAGGAATTGTAGATTTTTTAGATAAATTAAATCATTCATTAATTAGTTTATTAAATGATGAACAATTAATTGAAATATTCAATAAACAATTAAAAGATTTATCTAAATTAAATGAAGAAGAATATGAAAAAATAGATGATTATAATGAATTAATTAAAAAATGTAAAGAATTATATGATAAATTAGAACAAGATAAAAAAGAAGAATTTTTATATATGAATATTTCTAAAGATATTTTAAAACATTTTGGATTATATAAAAATAAAAAAGATAAACATATTAATAAATTAATTGATGAAAGATTAAAAAAATATGATTTAATTAAATCAAAAATTATTAAAATTCAATCACAAACCCAACCAGAACAACAAATTATTAAACAAAAAGAATTAAATTTAGCAGATATTAATAAATTTACAGAATTTGATAATATGATTAAAAAAATAAATAATGATTTACCAGATGTTGATTTAGATAGATTGTTTTTAAATAAAAATTTAAATGCTAATCAAAGAAATAGATTAAGATTGTTTAGAGAAAATATGAATTCCATAAAAGATATTAGATTAAGAATAACCAAAGAAAATATGCCTGATTTTTTGGGTATAATTGAAGAAAAAACTAAAGAAATGAAAAAAAATTACCCATATTTTAGTAAATTATTAATTGAAAAAGATAAACAAGAACAAGCAAGACAAGGAATAGAAGATTTAAATATTGAAGATAATAATGATATTGTTATTTCTAAAAAAGAAGACAAACCAATTAAAAAAGATAAAAAACAATCATTACCATTTGAAGAATTTTATGTTGATGAAAAACCAGTAAATGTTGAAAAAAAACCAGTAAATGTTGAAAAAAAACCAGTAAAAAATGTGTTATTATTTACGCCTGAAGAAATAAAAAAATATTTTAAAACTTCAAAAAATAAATTAACAAGAATAAAAGAAATAGAAAATTTAAAAAGATTTGATGGATGGAAACGATTTAGAAATGATAATAAAGGTGATATTAATGATTATAAATTTTATTTAGATGAATTAAAATCTTATGAAGAAGGAAATAAAGAAAAAGAAAAAGAAAAAGAAATTTTAAAAATGGAAGTTATAAAAACCCCATCTAATTTATCATCAGAATTAAACCCATCATTAAATAGTTATACAACAACGACTTCATCAACTAATTCATCATCAACTAATTCATCATCAAATAAAGATGAAGATATGAGAAGTGCTGTTTCATCTTTAGGAAGCGATAGTGATGAAAATATGTCTGGTAGTGGTATATTAGGCGCTATTGTTAAGGGCATTGGTTCATTATTTGGATTGGGAAGTAATGCTTTAAATGATGATGTAATTAAAACAATTAATAAAATGGTTGAAGATAAAAAGATAGACAATAAAGGAGTTGATACAATTATTTTATATGAATTAACCCATTATCATAAAAATATTCCCCAAAATAAATATGTTGAAATAATTAAAGAATTTGATAAAAAGAATAGACCTAAATTATTCTTTATTAGAAATAAATTTAAAAAATATAATGATAAGATGTTAGGAGGATTTCCAATTGGTTTAATTGCTTCATTAATTCCAAGTGCTATAGATGGTGTTGCTTCAATAATTAATGCTATTAAAGGTAAAAATTCATCTTGTTTTAATAAACAAAAAGTCAATAAATTAAAAGGTGGAAAATCAATGACATTAGAAGAATTAGAAACAATTAAATCACAAATTAAAAAATAAATTATTATTTTTTGTTTTATCCAAAATATTATTTATTTTAAAATAAATAATATTATTTAATTAAAAACGGCTAATTGAATATAAATATATTCATTATCATTATTAAATTTTGTTTCATATAAATAACCATATTTATCTTGTAAATAAATTTTTAAAGTTAATCTTTGTAAATTTAAATTATTAATTGAAGAATAATTATTAGTTATTGAATTATTATTATAAACTAATTTATAGATTTGCTCAGTATTTCTATTTAATTGAAATTTTTGAATAATTGGAATATTACTTAATGATGTATCCGCAATATTTTTATCATTATAAATGAAGTCTTTTTGTCTTACGTTAACAGTTAATGGTGAAACATTTGAATTAAAAGAAATAACTATTGAAGTAAAAGTTGGGATATAATCGATATAATAATTATTATGTAATTCTAACATATCATAATCTTTATTTTCACCTAATGATATATTAAAAATCGTTCCTTTTCCAACTAATCCATTATTTGGACTAAAATATTCAATATTATTATAAGAATATTTATTATAAACAAAAGGAGATAATAATAAATCATATAAAGCCTTATTATAACCTAAACAAAATTTTTTACCAGTATTATCAGTTTTAGCATCTTCAGGATTATCAACTAAAATATGTGTTCCTTCAGTTTGATAATTAGATAACATAAAAATATTTAAAGTATTATTATTATCAGTATTAAATAAAGTTTGTAAATTATCAGCATCTTCTTTTGAATTCCACATATCAAATAATAATTTATTAATATTTTCATTAATAGATTTCAAAAAAGAATTAAAATGATTAATAACAAAATAATTATTAAAATTATCATAAATTTTATAATTATTATCATTATCTTTAGAATTAACATTATTATCAATAAATTCATAATTTTTAAAATAAATTTTTCTTTCTTCTTCTCTAATAGAATTATTATTATAATCACAATAATAAATCGAATAAGGGGTTTCATAATATCCTTCATCTTGTGAATATAAATTATAATTTTTATTAACTAAATCATAATGATATTGAGGGTTAACTAAAGGAACTGTAAAAAATGGAATATTTACTGTTAAATCAGCCTTTGAAACAGCTAATTTTGTAAAATTTGTTGGTAATTGAGTTTGTATATCGATATTACAAGTAGTATCATTATTATCACTATTAGTTTTATTAAAATCTAAATAAATCATATTTTTTTATATTTAAAAAAAATAATTATATTATATTATAATATAATATTTTATGTTTTTTAATATTTAAATTTATTTAATGTTATCATTAACGAAAGATAATAAAGATGATAAACCATTAATTAGTTTATATAAACAAGAAGATTTTAATTTTGATTATAAATTAAACCCAAATATTGAAAAAGAAGAAAAAATATTATATTATAATAATAATAATGATTATAATATATCAATAGATAGTGATAATGAAGAAGAAGATAATAATTATTTATTTATAGATGATTTAAAGATAAATAATATTCAATATTTACCTTTTCCATATTTTGAAAAGAATTTTTTTATTAAATTTTTAATTTGTGGTTCAAGTGGTGCTGGAAAAACAACATTATCGGCTAATCTAATAAAAATGATGTTAAATAAATTAGATAATAATATGTTTGTTATTTATTATACTCCTAATATTGTTGATTTTCCATTACAAAAATATTTTAAAAAAATATTTAATGGTAATTGTTTATTTATTACTCCAGATGTTATTAAAAAAACAATAGAACATAATGTAAAATCAAAGAAAAAGATAAAATTATTATTTTCATTGGAAGATTTACATAATTTACAAAAAATTAAAAATCAACCTATTTTATGTGTTTATGATGATATTGAAGGAACACCAAATAATGAAATTAAACAATTATATATTAAATCACAAAAAGAAATATTAACTATGGGTAGGGCAAGAAGTCATATACAAAAAAATATATCTTGTATAGTTATAAATCATAAACCCTTACAAGGAAATTCAACAAGTGATGTATTTAATGAAGCCAATTATATATGTTTACATATAAAAAGTATATCATCATATCATTTAGAAGAAATATTAAAAAATAAAATAGGATATGATGAGAATATTATAAAACAAATTTTAAAATTAAAGAAAAAAAATGCTGGAATGTGTATATTTTCAAAAACATATCCATATCATATATTAATACACGGTGAAAATCCAGGTGTAATATTACAAACATAAAAAAATAAAAATTATAATATTTATATATAAATAAAAAAAAATATGGATGAATTAATAGAAAAATATAAAAAACAAAAAAAAGAAGATATAGAAGAAATTAATTATAAATCATATCAATCATATAATAAAAATGGTTGTTTATATATATTTGAAAATATTTATACATATAATAATGAATATTATATAAAAGATAAAGGAAGATTTAGAAAAATAAAACCAAAATATCTAAATACAATAAAATATATTATATTAAATGATATTAATAATAATAAAATAAAAATCCTAATTTAATATATAATCAATGGTAATAAATCTAATAAACGGTTTATTTTATTGTTTAGATTTTTTTAAGAATATAATAAAAAATTGTATAATTTATGGTAGTATATTATTTTGTTCTTGTTTAAAAGAAAAATGCTTAAAAGAAGAAAATAAAATAAATGAAAATGAAATAATAGTTTCATCACCAACTCCATTATTAATTAATAATAATAATAATAATAAACATAAAGTTTTAGAAGCTTTTGAAAATAAATTAATAAATGATATAAATAATACTTAAAAATATTATTTTTAAAAATAATATTTAATGATTAATTTTATTATTTAAATAATATTCAATACAATATATAATATTATTATTATTATAATAAACTCTTGTAATTATTTCATTATTATTATAATATTCATATTCTAACATTTTTTATTTTTTATATAATAATTCTTTATAATTTTATTATTGAAATTATAATTTATTTAATTTAAACAAGTAAACTTATTATAAAATTGATCACATAATAAATCAAAATCACCCCACACAATTATATCTCCATTATCATTTGATACATTCAAATTTGCTGTTGTATAACTATGATTATAATATTTTATATTTTGATTTCCTTGTATTGATACTTGGGCTTTAGTAACCATTTTTCTATTTTCCCCCATAGTATATTTCATTAAAAAAACACTTCCTTTATTAGAAGTAAAAGAATAAGTGCGATTATAATGAATATAAAGACATCGTAAAGTTGTATAATATTTATTATTAATTAATTGTTTGTTATGACAAATAAAATAAAAACCTGACGTTTGACCATTACTATTTAAAATATTTTCACCATTCATTCCTTCTATATAAGTTGTAATGCCTGTATAATCAAATGAATAAGGTATTACTGTTTCAACTGAATTATTCAAAAAAGTTAAGTTTATAGTAATATTTATATTTTGTAAATTTGGTCTAGGGATTAAATTTGTAATAGATGGTAAATAAATAGGTTGTCTTAATGCAACCGGATGTGTATAAAAAACAAAATTATCATCTGTTGGTGTTCTTGTTATTTTTATTGTTGTGTAATCATCATCATTTGGTAAATCTAAAGCATATAAATCATTATTTTCTAAATCTATTACATTTTTACAAATATATAAATAACCATTTGTTGATATTTTTATACCATAACCCGAAAAATTAACACGTTGAGCAAAATTACAAAAATAAAATTTTCTTGAATTATCATAATTTCCTGAGAAATAAATTCTAGAATTATCTTGTTGTATATATACATTTCGATTATTTAAAAGTAATTGTATTACATTTAAATTTGTTAATTGTAATAAATCATTTAAATCATTAAATTTTTTTTGTGTCCATAATGTTGTTGGTATTGATGTATTATTTGATGTTGTAGTATCTGTAGAAGGAATAATAGAATTAACATTAGTTGTATTATCAAAAGTTATATTTCCATTGAATTTTACATCTTTATTCATTGTGGTTACTGTTTTATTCATAGATAAATGAGGATAATAACTATCACGCCATATCCCTAAATATCCAAACCCTGTAACCCCTCCATCTAAATAAGAATAAGTTTTTAATCCTGTTTTGGAACTATCCGTTACTTGTAATGGATATGTAAAATAAGCATTATTATTTTCAAAAAAAAGTGAATTATTAGCATTGGTTGAACTTTGAATATGATTTGAAACAATTTTTTGTCCTGTTAAAGTATTTAATGTAATTGTAGAATTAGAATTATTTAATGTTAATTGTGATGTATCATTTTTTTGAACATAATTAGTTAAATCTGTTGAAATAATATTATCTTTAACCCATTTTGTTGTTGGAATTGATGTATCATTTGATGTTGTAGTATCATTTGAAGAAATAATAGAATTAACAATCGTTGTATTATCAAAAGTTAAATTAGATAATTTAATTTTATCTGTAAATAAATCAATAAAAGAATTACCATAATGATATTCAAAATATTTTTCATCATTTAATGATTTTGAAGATAAATTTAATATTGTTGATGCATCATTATAAAAATAAAATCGTATTGCATTTTGAACAAATCCTATAAAATCAACAACTTTAGGCGTAAATGTATTACCTACTACACCTATAGTAGCACCTTTATTATCATTACTATAAATTCTTAAATACCAATTATCACTTACACTTCCACCTATTCTATAATCCCCTTTCATTATTGTTAAATTATTATTAAAATTTATTTGTTGATTACTACCTTTTATAATTGAAGCTGTTAAAGTATTTAATGTAATAGTAGAATTAGAATTATTTAATGTTAATTGTGATGTATCATTTTTTTGAACATAATTATTTAAAGTTGAATTATTAACTTTATTATTTAATAAATTATCTGTTTCTGTTTTATTGTAATAATTATTTAAAGTTGAATTATTAACTTTATTATTTAATAAATTATCTGTTTCATTTTTATTGTAATAATTATTTAAAGTTGAATTATCAACTTTATCATCTAATAAATTATCTGTTTCTGTTTTATTGTAATAATTATTTAATTCTGTATCATCAATTTTATTATCTAACATATTTTTAACATATAAAGAAGAATAAATTTTTGTATCACTTGGTGATGTTGAAGCATTATTTTTAATTATATTAGATGTTGAAAATTTACCAGCTAATAATTCATTTATTCTTCCACTACTCATAATCTTATCATTATTGGACGCATAACTTGATTTAGAAGTTAATTGTATCTCTTCTATTTTATTTGTATCAAGTGTAATAGACTGTGTTATTATATTCTCCGCACTTTTATCATTATCAATAAATAAATTATCTGTTTTAACAGTTTTAGCATCTAATGTATCAATATTTCCATAATCAACAGTAATATTTTGAATAATAGGAATATTATTGTAATAATTTGACATTTTTAATATATATATATTAATTAAATATAATTTTATAAATCATTAAATAAAATAATATTTAATTTAATAATTAACTATTAACAATTACTAAACCCTTATTATGAACGAATAAATTTTTATATAAAAATATAAAAATAAAAATTTAAATTTTATATAAAATTTTTTTTTTCTATAATTATAATATAAATTAAAATTAAATAAAAATTTATTATATAAGAATTTTTTTTTAAAATGGGAAAATCAAACAAGCGCACAAAACACACAAAAGAAGATGAATTATATTTATCTTCTAGTGATAATGAATGTGAATTAACAAGTGATAATGAAAGTTATAATGAAAATGAAAGTGAAAGTTATAGTGATAATGAAAGTTATAATGAAAATGAAAGTGAAAGTTATAGTGATAATGAAAGTTATAATGAAAATGAAAGTGAAAATGAA
>Ga0247611_10006735_pt1 | contig 14645 bp, 16 predicted proteins | sample 177DNAGHGhighgp2_FD_192422 | JGI IMG/M metagenome (GOLD analysis project Ga0247611, IMG submission 192422) | Sheep rumen microbial communities from Palmerston North, Manawatu-Wanganui, New Zealand - 1770 DNA GHGhigh gp2 | ecosystem: Host-associated > Mammals > Digestive system > Stomach > Rumen...
AAAATAAAATGAACAGAGTGGAACTAGTCTCTTATATAAACAACAGCATAATGCTTGGGAATGTGGTCACAGAGAATAGCGAGATATATAAAAGTTTTGTAAAAGATGCAGCTGATTACTATTCCGGTATGGAGGGAAGACTATTAGGGTGTGTTTGTATAGATAACACCTTTTATGTCAAAAAAGACGATAATGGCAGAATACATTTAACATTTTTTGATGGTGGCTATGAAGATTTAGACTTGGGGGATTGCATAGACATAATAGACGAGTATGCATTTGCATGGGAGGAGAAGTTAAAAACCATAGTGGGAAAATCAGTTATAGAAATCAAATATGATGCCTTTTATCGTTCCTCCATCGAGGAGATAAATTTTCCCAATGTAGTAGAAATAGGAGAGGGTAGTTTTGAGCTTACACCTTTAAAGAAAGTAGTATTAAATAGTATAAAGGAAGTACCAATTTATGCCTTTGCTAAAACAAGTTTAGAGAGCTTTAGAGGAGACAAAGTGGGTGTTGTAGAAGATTGGGCATTCAAAGATTGCAACAAATTAAAGGAGATATATTTACCGACAGCAGAAATGCTTGCCCCGAGTTGTTTTTCAAATTGTAGAGCATTAAATAAGGCTCATGTACCAGATACTTGTATTAATCAGAGATATGCTTTAACATTGGCAAAATGGTGATAAGTTTTCCTCCCACTAACTGTCAGAAGACGGGGTGGGAGGTTTTATTATTGCCAAAATTAAAAAGCTTGCAAATAAAAGAAAAGTATGGCATAATACAAATAGATTATTTGTAAAACTGGGGGATAAAAAACAATGACCAGAAAAGAACTTGAAGAATATATAGACAACAGCATATTAATGGGAAATGTAATAACTGAAGATATTGAGGCATATTATAATAGATATTTAGATTTTATTGGAGTTCCGGGAAGGGCATTTGTAAAAATATTTTGTGAGCAGCTATTAGGTTCAGTATGTGTGAATGATATATTTTACTTTAAGAAAGACCAAAATAATAATATACACTTATTATTTTTAGACGTGACAAAGTGTACAAGTGAGGCTATAGAAATAGACTTAGGAGATACTGTAGACATAATAGACGATAATTTTCTTATGAATTTTAAGAATTTAAAATCTATATCGGGAGAGTCTGTAGTGTCAATTGGTAAAAACTGTTTTTTGGATAATGCACTTGAAAGCATCAATTTTCCAAATTTAAGAGAAATAGGTGAGAATAGTTTTTTAATGTCAGAAAAATTAAGACATGTGGAGTTAAATAAATTGAAGGTATTGCCAAAGAATGTTTTTAAAGGTTGTCTACAGCTTGAAAGTTGCAGAGGAGACGAAGTGGAGGTTGTAGAAAAAGGAGCATTTGCAAATTGCAGAAATTTAAAGACAATAATAGTACCAAAATTAAGTAAAAGAGAAAGAAAGAATCTACGTCGTAGTGCAAGACCACATACATATAGAATACCATATTACAAATAAAGAATGTATAAGAGGAAAATAAGATATTTATGACAAGACAGGAGCTCAATCAATACATAGACTATTGCATTTTAATGGGAAATCTAGTTAACGATAAAGATGAAATATATAAAAGATTGGGTTGTGACTATATGTCACTTAGACACAAATCTTTAATAGGCTCAATTAAAGTAGATGGCTCATTTTATTTCAAGAGGGATAGTCACAATAAGATACATTTAGTATGTTATGAGGGAGACTATAAAGAAGTAAACTTGGGAGATTGTGTAGATATAATAGATAATTTTGCTTGCTATACCACTTACAGAGAAAAGAGGCATAAAAACCCTTTAATTTCTATAGCCGGTGCTACAGTAGAGGAGATTGGGAATTTTGCTTTCATGGGGATTCCATTAGAGTGTATAGACTTTCCAAAGGTAAGAAAGATAGGTGGGAATAGTTTTAAATCAACAAATATAGAAGAAGCAGAGCTAAATAACCTAGAAGAAATCCCAATGCTTGCATTTGAAAAATCCCCCATTAAAAGTTTTAGGGGAGACAAAGTGTTTTATGTATCACAAAGTGCCTTTAAAGGTTGTAGAAATTTAGAGACATTAATTTTACCAAAATTAAGTAAGGCAGTCATAGATGATTTATTGCACAATACTACTGATTTTTAAAATTTATAAGGAGAGAAGTAAGACTTATGACAAGACAGGAACTAGAACAGTATATAGATAATAATGTATTATTAGGGAATGTAGTCACAGAGGATAGTGAGATATATCGTGAAATTAGCAAATCCTTCTTTTTACTAAACATGCAAAATCAGCTATTAGGCTCGGTATGTGTAGAAAACATATATGTTAAAAAGGACAAGGATAACAAAATACATCTCACATATTATGCAAGGGAAGACGAAGAGGCAGACTTAGGTAATCTAATAGACATAATAGATGCAGAGTCTTTTGTGTATAGTGAGAATTTAAAGGTTATATCAGGAAAGAGTGTAACTAAAATAGATTATGGCGCATTTAGTGGATTACCTTTAATTAAGATAGATTTTCCAAATGTAGAGGAAATCGAATTAGATGCCTTTGCCTGTACTAAGCTGCAAGATGTAACCCTAGATAAAGTAAGAGTGCTACCGTCAGGAGCATTTGCACGTACTCCCCTTAGAGAATTTAAAGGCAATAAAGTCAAGGTAGTAGGAGTAGGAGCATTTCAGTGGTGCAGAGAATTAAAAAGGTTAGTATTACCAAGAGTGGAAGAAATATATTTACAGAATCAAGCAAATATCATTACTAAAGAAGACATAGAGATACTAATGCCAGAGGATTGTAAATTAATAAGGTAAAAATTATGACAAGAGAAGAATTAAACAATTATATAGACAACTGTATATTGTTAGGTAATATCATTACTAAAGAAAGTAAAATATATAAGACATTGAGTAAACATAAGTACGGTTATTTATGGAATAATTTATTGGATTCTGTATATTTAAATGGTATGTATCTAAAGCGGGATGAAGAAAACAATATACATCTTGTCTATTATGATGGAGAGTATGAAGTTTTAGACTTAGGTGATTGTATAGATATTATAGATGAGTATTCATTTGCAACCACCATAATAAGAGTGATAGGGTGGGAGGAAACGGAGTACCATCCAAAAAGAAAGAAATTAGTATCCATTTCTGGAGACTCTGTAATTTCAATTGGGTATTATGCCTTTTCAGAGTCCTCAGTAAGAATAGTAGACTTTCCAAACGTAGAAAGAATAGGTGTATGTTGTTTCAAGGACTCAAATGTTGAAGAAGTAGCACTTAATAATTTAGAAGATGTATCAAATAATGCATTTAGTGGGTCTTCTATTAGAAAATTTTATGGTGAAAAGGTAATAGGAGTAGATGGATTAGCTTTTGAGTCATGCACAAAGCTTGAATATGTTTATATACCTAATGCGGAGTATGTAGACGACAGAGCCTTTTGGAAATGTAAAAACTTATGCAATGCCAATGTTATAATAAATAAAAGAAACTAGCAAAAGATTTTTACCAAAGGATTAAAAGAGTAAAAAGTAGAAAAAGGATAGAAAAAGCCAACTTGTACCAGTTATTGTACTCTTTTATTTCATTTTTAGCTCATAAAAATTGAGTTCAAAACTACCTTAATTTTTATCAAAATTAATTAAATCCAAACTAACACTTTTGTTTTAATATACAAAAATTTAATAAATTTTTAAAAATCAAAAATCCCTAAAATAGAGCCTTTTCAACTTCAAAATTTGAAAATTTTGAGACTTTTTATTTTGATTCTGAACACTTACAGATTTTAAAAAAACTTCTCACAAAATTTTGAAGTTTTGCATTATTGGATTTCAAGGAGAAAACATTCAAACATGAATAGACAAGAACTAATTGAATATATAGATAACTGTATAATGCTTGGTAATGTAGTTACTAGAGATGATGAACTTTACAAAAACTTATTTACGTATTATCGTTCATATTGTGAAAATGTATTAGATTCAGTATTCATAGACGGTTTTTATGTTAAAATGGATGTGGAGAATAAGATACATTTAGTCTATTATGACGGAGGTTATAAGGAGTTAGACTTAGGTGACTGTATAGATGTAATAGATGATTATGCTTTTGCTTATAGATATATGCATCACATAGTAAGACAGAGGCTAGTATCTATTAAAGGAGAATCCGTAGTTTATATAGGAGTAGAAGCCTTTGCTGAGTCATCAGTAAAAGAAGTGGATTTCCCGAATGTAGAAAGAATTGGCTATCAGTGTTTCAAGAGTTCAAAAGTAGAAAATGTAAAGTTTAATAAGTTAAATTATATTCCAAATAGAGCCTTTAGTAATTCTGAACTCAAGAGCATTGAGGGAAAAGAAGTGACATTTTTAGGGGATGCAGCATTTTCAAATTGTAAAAATTTACAATTTGTGAAATTACCAAATGTGGAGGATGTAGGCTTTAAAGTATTTGAGTTTAGTAGCTATCAAAATTTTCAAATAAAATAATTCTTATATAATAAAAATCACAAACCCCCACATTAAGTGGGGTTTTTTGTTGTCAAAAAATAAAAAGCTTGCAAATAAAAGTATTTATGCTATAATAGTATATGATTTCTGAGAGAGAAAACTTTTTGATGGGTAATATTATGAACAGAAAAGAGCTTGAACAATACATAGATAATAGCATATTACTTGGAAATATAGTTACTGAGAAGGATGAAATATATAAAAGAATAGGCTGTGGATATAGGTCACAAAGATACAAGCAGATTCTAGGTTCAGTCAGCATTAATAATGAAATATATGTCAAGAAAGATTCCGAAAATAAAATACATTTAGTATGTTATGCAGGTGACTATGAGGAGCTTGATTTGGGTGATTGTATAGATGTTATAGATTTTTGTGCCTTTTATAGATTTGGTCATAATCAAATATGGAAGCAACCTTTACTTTCTATTTCTGGTAAGGCAGTAGAAAGTATTGGAGATTTTGCATTTTCAGAAGTCCCAATTAAGTATGCAAACTTCCCTAATGTAAAAGAGATAGGTGAAGGTTGTTTTGGTCTAACAGACTTATATGAGGTAGAATTTAATAACTTAAATGAAATTCCACCACTTGCTTTTAAATACACACCTATAAAGCGGTTTAGAGGAGACAAAGTGGTGGTTTCAGAAATTGATGCTTTTACAGGTTGCAAGCAATTAGAGAAGTTAATATTACCAAGACTTTGTGAAGAAGCAGTAAATGAATTATATAAATATAGCCACTAAGAGTTAACCATTGGGCTGTTTTAAATTTACTTGCAAATACTAGAATTTGTGTTACAACAGAGCTACTTTTAAAGGAGGGTAGCCCATTATGACAAGAGCAGAGCTAAGTGCCTACATAGATAATAGCATAATGATGGGAGATATAGTCACAGAAAATAGCCAAATATATAAGAAATCTTATGATAATCTAAGATATATAAGTGTAAGAAATATAATCGGTTCAGTATATATAGACGGATTGTTTCTCAAGAAGGACCCTGAGAACAATATACATCTTGTGTACTATGATATAGATTATGAGGAGCTTGACCTTGGGAATTGTGTGGATGTAATCGACGAATATGCCTTTTATACTAGACCTTGGATAGACGGAAAACGTAATCCCTCTAGTAAACATAACCTTATATCTGTATCTGGAAGTGCAGTAAAAGTGATACAACGCTGTGCCTTTTTTACATCAAAGGTGCAAAAAGTGAATTTTCCAAATTTACATACCTTAGGATATGACTCTTTTAGGTCGTCCTTGGTAAAAGAAGTAGAGTTTAATAATTTAAAGAGCATTAGTAGGGGGAGTTTCAAGTTTTCACAATTAAGAAGTTTTAGGGGAGACAAAGTGGAGTCTGTGGAAACTTGTGCTTTTTCTGAATGTAGTTCTTTACATGAAATTTCATTACCTAAAGTTAAAAGAATAGAAATAGATGCATTTTATGACTGTAATAATTTAACAAGTGTAAATATACCTAAAGATTGTATAAATAAGGATTCAATGTTAAATGTATTGAGGTTGGCGAAGACAAATGAACAGAGGCGAGTTAGTAGAATATATAAATAATAGTATTTTAATTGGAGATATAGTAACTGAAAATAGTGAAATATATCATAGAATGATAGAAGAGGACCTCTTATACAACACAATATTAGGTTCAGTTTGCGTGGACGGAGTTTATGTTAAACAAGATGAACACAATATGTTGCATCTTGTTTATTATGATAGGTGGGATAAAGATGTGCTTCTTGGGGATTGTATAGATGTAATAGATTCATGTGCATTTGCTTGGAACAAAGCAATAAGGAGTATTTCTGGTGACTCTGTAGTAAAAATTGCATCACATGCTTTTTTTTATTCAAATATAAAGAAGATAGACTTTCCTAATCTAATAGTAATTGAAGATAACTGTTTTTATCATACAAATTTAGATACTGTAACTCTAAATAAAATAACTTTAGTGCCAGAAAGTGCATTTCAATATTCAACCATACGGAGTTTTATAGGTAAGGAAGTGAGGGAAGTAGAGAGTGCTGCTTTTGGAGATTGTGGGACTTTAAAGCACTTAATATTACCAAAAGCAATAAAGATAGATAAAAGGTATCAATGGGATGTCTTTGATAATTTAAAAACATTACAGGTACCAGAAAGTTGTGAGTTCAAGGAATAAAATTTTTCACAGGAATGAAAATTATGACAAGAGAACAATTAAGTCAATATATAGATAATTGTATTTTAATTGGTAATGTAATAGAGACTAATAGTGAAATATATAAAGAAATCCTTGAGAATGAGATGATATGGGTAAATCTTGATGCACTGTTGGGTGCAGTAAAGATAGCAGATGGCTTATATGTGAAAAAAGACTCCAACAATCAGATACACCTTGTATTTTATACAAGGGAAGACGAAGAGTTAGATTTAGGTGATTGTATAGATATTATAGGCAGAGATGTATTTACATGGAACAAAACACTTAAATCTATTAGAGGTAAATCTGTAGTAAAGATTGGTAATTGTGCCTTTTCTGAATCAGTTATCGAGTCAATAGATTTTCCAAATTTAGAGGAGCTAGGTAGTGCTTGCTTTTATTACTCAGGAGTAAAGAATGTTACGTTGAATAAATTGAAAATCATATCAGAAGATACATTTAAAGGCTCCAAAATTGAGAGCTTCAGGGGAGACGAAGTGGAGGTTGCAGAATATGGGGCATTTAATTATTGTACAAGTTTAAAGAAACTCATATTACCTAAAGCAGAGAAAATATATAGTGGGGGTCATAATATTTTAGAAAAAGTAGATATACAAGTACCAAAGACTTGTAAATTTTTAAGAATAGATTAATTTTATAAGCCACTTACATATTTAGTAAGTGGCTTTTCTTATCCAAAAGTATATAAATAAATTGGAGAGGGAGAAAAATAAGGTTGAATTCTATTGAAATATAAGAAAACTATGCTATAATAGAATGGCGTAGAACCCCCATGCTTGCGTGGGGGATATAAGCCACAAAAAAATTCAAATTTTTATAAACAACCCCCTTGACAATCTTATACCATTATTATATAATAATATTATAGAAAGGGTATAGTAATCATGACAGTTAAAGAATTAAGAAAGAGAACAGGGTTATCGCAAAGTAAATTTGCTAATAAATTTGGTATGCCCCCAATAAATATTTCTCACTGGGAGCAAGAAGTGCGAAAACCACCAGAATATGTAACTTATATGATGAAAAGAATTCTCGACCTCGAAGCAGAAAATGAGGTATTAAGAAATGGTACAAGAAAAGAGGAATAGGCAAGCGTCTACTCAGTGGCAAAAAGATTTAAAGAAATTTCATAAACTATCTGATAGGCATATTTTAGTAGTAGAGTCTGATTTGACAGATACTAATAAAATTATGCCTATAGTTCGTGATGCAAATAATCTTCGTAAGGCTAAAAATGAATTAGTTAAAAAAATGCAAAAGCGATACCATGAGCTTACTCGTACAAAGAAATATCGAGCATTGTTAAAGACCTATGGTAAAACTAATGATGAAAATAAAAAGAAAAGTCTTGCAAAGCAATTAAATGAAATGCAAAGTGACTATAATATTACTTGGGAATTTTGTCGTATTTCTATGATTTCTATAGGTAAGAAATATAGTTGTGCATCCGTTTTTGCATTAACAAAGGCAGAAGATGTTTGGCATGGCCTAGAAAGATGTTTATATGCTAATGGCAAAGATATACACTTTTCAACATATACAGATTTACCATGTTTAAGAGCAAAACAGTATAATAAAGATAATATCCTTAAAGTAGAAAATAAGCAACTTGTAGTGTATTATAAAGGGCAGAAATTGGGATTAAAAATAGAAGACCAGTTTCAGTGGGATGAAATAAATGCTATACTAGATTATTTATCAAATGCAGAAAGTATAGATAAGAAAGCTACAGAAACTTTAAAAGAAGAAGCTTATTGTATAGATACTTTTAGACCTTGTTATGTTACTCTTGTACCTAAAAAGATAAGAGGTAAGTGGAGAATATTTATACATATCACAATAGAGGGTAGAGCTAAGAAAAAGTTCAATAAAGATGGCACATTAAGACATATCTATGGTATAGGTACAGTAGGAAATGACATAGGGACTCAGACAGTTGCCTATACATCTAAGAACGAGGTAGGCTTAACTAATCTTGCAGAAAGAGAAAGTAATACTATCAAGAAAGAAAAGAGAATAAAGAAAATACAAAGACAAATGGAAAGGTCAAGGAGAGTTACCAATCCAAATAATTATAATGAGGATGGTACTATCAAGAAAGGGAAAAAGACTTGGAGTTATTCAAAGAGATATAAAAAACTTCGAGAGAGATATAGAGAGCTTTGTAGAAAATCAGCAGTAAATAGGGAATACGCCAATAATGAACTTGTTAATCACATGAGAGCTTTGGGTAATGTACTCATAACAGAGCCAAAAAATGCAAGTAAGTTAATGAAAAGGTCTAAAAAGACTACAAAAAATAAGAATGGTAAATTCAATAAGAAAAAGAGATTTGGTAAGTCCATAGGCAGAAGATGTCCGGGGGGATACCAAGCATCTTTAAAGAAGAAATTTGAATCTACAGGTGGTATTTATGTAGAAGTACCTACTGATTATAGGGCAAGTCAATATGACCATACAGTAGATGACTTTATCAAGAAAGCACTATCTGAGAGAATGTTCAATCTTAAAGGTACTAATGAAAAGGTACAAAGAGATTGGTACTCTTCCTTTTTATTATATTGTTATGATTATAAAACAGGAAATATTGATAAAGCTAAAGTAAATAGAGAATTTAACAGATTATATGAAAAAGAAAAGAAGTTTATAGATTGGCTTATATATAATAAAATTCAAGTATTGAATAGTGGTATTAAAATAGCAGCTTAAAAAAATAAAATAAGGAGTTTGACAGACTTCTTTAGACTATCCTCGAAAGAGAAACAACATACAATTAGGAGTTGTAGATAGTTAGAGTTCTTGCATATAAAAAGACTTACACTTATTATCCAAAGTCTTGTGAAAACAATGATGCACGCTAATAAGCTAAACTTGAAAGCAAGAACCCCATAGGCTTGCCTGTGGGGTCGTCAGAATGAAAGGTGCAAACTTATTTCTGTAAAAGGAGACGAAGGGGAAGTTGAGAGACGATACATTTAAATTATTTAATAAGACAATAATTACAATATTTGGAGCAATGTTTGCAATATATGTGGTTCAAGCTGGAGTAGCTAATTTAACTAACAAAGATAAATTTATGCCGGGAACTGTAATCAACACAGCTAATGGTAGTATTAATGCTAGTGGGAAGACGATTGGGGAAGTTGTACTAGAGTATAATAAGAGCTATTTACCAAATTATCCGTATATAGAGTTAAAAGTTCCAACCATTAAGACAGTAGGTGGGGAAGCTGTAAATATAAGCATTGATACCAGCTCTGAGGCAAACTCTGTATCAGAGGGGCATACTAAAATCAATGCCTATACTAATACACCTACTATAAAGGATAAAGTGGATATACATTTAGCAGTAGAGGAAGTTGATACAAGTAAGTTGACAGACTTATTTAAAAAGCAACGATATTTAGGTTATCTTTCAATGCTTGATAACCCAAATGAGGAGATTCTAAGTCCAATAGTCGTAGAGGCTGACAAATTAGAGTCTCTACTTGTTTCTGAACCTTATTTATCAACAGAAAAGTTAAGCGAACCAATAGATGCTTTTATAGATTTCAATTCAGAGACTGGTGAGTTTGAAATAATAGAGGAAGACGATGGGTGGAAGCCAGATGTTGAAAAATTAGCTTCAGACATTGCATCCTCTATTGAATCTTCAAGTAAAGAGGATAGTTATAATCTTTTAGATTATAATACAAAGGCAGAAGTAAAGAAGGATAATGAGGAGCTTTTGGCAAGGCTTGATAAGTTAAATCAGGCTGTTTCATGTAAAATTACTTATGACATACTTGGAAACACAGAGGTATTAGACTCAAATACATATAAGGAGTGGATGACTTTTAACGAGGACGGAACATATAGTATAGACCGTGATAAAGTAGTTGAATATGTAGATGGTTTAAGAGAGAAATATAATACAGCTAATACTACTAGAGAGTTTGTTAATTCCTATGGAGAGACAATAGAGGTAATAGGACCTTATGGTTATGCCATAGGAGAGCAAGCCGAAACAGATAAGATTTTAGAAGATATAGAGGCAGGAAATGTAGTTACCAGAGAGCCAGAGTGGTTTATAAAGGTAAATGTGCCAGAAGGAAAGAAAGTTTTATCTGAAAAGAGAATCACTACCGGTGACTATATAGAAGTAAGTATAGAGAACCAACATGTCTTTGTATATAAAGATGGGGAGTTAGTGTTTGAGACAGACTGTGTAACGGGAACACCTAATAAGGAGAGAGCAACACATCCCGGAATTTTCCCAATTAATTATATGACAAAAAATGCAACATTAAAGGGTCCGGGTTATTCAAGCTTTGTAAACTATTGGATGCCTTTTGATGGGGGAATAGGGTTACACGATGCGACATGGAGAGGAAGTTTTGGTGGAAAGATATATAAAACTAATGGCTCACACGGTTGCGTAAATCTACCATTAAAGAGTGCAAAGACCATTTATGAAAATGCATATCAGGGTATGGCAGTAATTGTTTATTAAATTTATGAGTACGTTAAAAGTATTTACAACATTCACAGGAATAGGAATGCAGGAGAGAGGCTTATTTAATTCCAATAAAGATATAGAAGTAGTTGGAACAAGTGAGATAGACCCCCATGCAATAATTTCTTATAGTGCTATACATAAGAATTTTAATGAAATTTATGCCAATTATAAGTTTGAGGAGACGAAGAGGGAGATGTCAGAATACCTAAAGTCTCTAAATGTAGGGTATGATTTTTTACATAGTAGGGCTTATGATTGGGATAAGGCAAAATTAGAGTTCGTACAGAAGGTATACTTAGCATGTAAGTTAAATAATAATTATGGGGATATAAGTAAGATTACGAATATTCCAGATTGTGATATATTTACTTTTAGTTTTCCGTGTACAGACATATCAGTTAGTGGAAGACAAAGGGGGATTGTAGCCAATAAAACACGTTCAGGATTAGTTTATGAGGTATTACGAATATTAAAAGCAATAGGTAATAAACCCTCTATTCTAATCATGGAGAATGTGTCAGCCCTTGTAAATAAGAAAAATATAAGTAGTTATGAGGCATTAAATAAAGAGTTTTTGAAGTTAGGCTATTATTGTAAGTACAAAGTAATGAACGCAAAGGATTATGGAGTACCGCAGAATAGGGACAGAGTATTTGCAATTTACATGCTAGATAAAGAGAAGCTTGATGCCTATGTATTTCCAGATGAAATAGCCTTAAAGGTTTGTACCAATGATTATTTAGAACCTTTAGATGATAAATATATTATTAATAATGACAGAGCAAAGGAGTTTCTAGCTAATTTAAATAATTTCAGCTCAAATAAAACATCCAACACACTCATATATTTAGGAGCATTATCCAATTCTCTTTGGTTAAAGAACGGAAAGAACTTATCAAGAAATCAGAGGCAAGGTTACAGAGTTTATAGCTCTGATGGGGTTTGTCCGGGACTTGCAACTAATGTAGGGGGTTTTGGGAGAGTAAGTAGCCTTATTTATGATGTAAAGACTAATAAAGTAAGGAGATTAAGCCCTGTAGAAGCTTTTAAATTAATGGGAATGACTAAAGTGGATTGTGAGGAGTGCATAAAAGCAGGAGTAACAGAAGGTCAGCTTTATAAGCAGGCAGGAAATGGGCTTGTAGCAGATATAATATGCCAGATAACTAATAATTTGTAGAGTAAGGGGAAAATCATGCCTAAGATAATAGGAACTTTATCAGAAAAGGGAATACATGCCTATCTGAAGGATTTGATAGCAGGTAAAGAGTGTCAAGAGATACCAGTAGGGGACTTTATAGCAGATGTTAAAGTAGACAATAAGATATATGAAGTGCAGACGGGTGGAACAAAGCCCTTAATACCTAAATTGAAGTATTATGTAAAGATGGGGTATGATGTAACAGTAATACTTCCCATTATTCATAAGAGAACTACAATTTATAATAATAAGGGGGCTATTCATACTAGAAGACTAGGCTATCTTGGGACATATTATGATAAGTTTAAGGAACTTTATTGGTTGTCAAGTTTCATAAAAAATAAGAGTATTAAAGTAGAGTTGGTACTTGTGGATGTTACTTTTAGTAAAATAAAGTTTCCTAATGGAAAATATAAGAAGGAAACACAGACAGTAGATGCAATTTATGATAGAATGTATTTAGATTATAATTATTTTATAGATAAGTTGTCTAATACTTTCACAAGTAAGGAGTTTATAACTCTTTCCTCTTCAAATTCAAGATACATATATAGTGGTTTAAAGCAATTAGAGGCATTAGGTTTGATTAAGAAATTGTCTAACAAGAAAGGAAGACAAAATCAGTATGAAAAAGTTAAAGCCAATTACTGAAAAAGAAATATTAGAAACCGCTGAGATAATATGGGATGAGGACGTAGGAACACAGCTAGTTTTAAATGATAGTGACTGGATGAATTATACTTTAGAGGCTAGATTTAATACAAAAGAGCAGCAACAGTTGCATGTGCAATTCGAGTATTTTGGACTAAAAACATCTAAGATGAGCGTAGTTCAGTTACCATTGGCCGAATATTTTTCTAGGTATACACAAAGCATAGGATATACTGGCTACATTTATACATTTGACACACAAATATTTAAAGAAGAGCTTATGCAATATATGCAGCATCATATAGATAGTTGGTATAGTACACGAGCTTTTGATGGAAAGCCAGATGCATTGCATTTTTATAATCGTGTAATAGAAGAAACAAAGGGGGATGATATAACAGTTGTAACCCTAGACTATCCTATGCACCCAGCAGATATAGAGAAGAGATTAGCTAACTAAATTCAACCAAAAAACATGTTAGTAATGTAAATTATTATTTTAGAGAGGTAAAAATTTATGGAAATTTTATCGAAGTACACAATGTTAGAGAGCAATGTTAAGGATGTCTTTGAGAAGGGCAAGCTATCACAGGATAGGGCGTCTATACTTCGTGCTATGGATGTAGACAAGGTAAAACTTGCAGATGCCATTTTGGAAGACGAAGGGGTAGTTGCATCAATTCCAAAGAACCCTAAGATACAGCAGATACTTCTTGATATTGAGAGTAAGAAGTCAACAATAAGGGCAATAGATGAAAAGTTAGTAGCTCTAAATCATGTTAAGATTTGTCCAAATTGTGGCAAGGAGATGAAGGACACAGAGGCATTTTGTTCAGCATGTGGTACAAAGCTTCCAGAAAATGCAGTAGCTAAGAAGGAAGAGGACAAGTCAGAGACCATAGATTCTAGTGCAACAGAAATCAAAATTGAGTAATTTTAAATAAAGGAGCCAAGAAATCCCCGAAGCTTTAGCTTCGTGGGATGAATTGGTCTCAACTATAAAAAACTCATCCAAAGAAATATTAAATAATAGAATCATTATTAGTTTTATGATTTTAAATCAAGGATAAAGGTATGAAGCATAAGAAAAAGAATGAAAATATAAAGAGTAGGGCTATAAAATATAGACTTTATCCAGATTCTAAGCAAAAAGAAACTCTTGAAAATTATTTTGGATGTTGTAGAAAGGTTTGGAATCTAATGCTTAGTGATAGAATAGATTACTATAAGCAAAATAAAAAGTCTTTACATCCAACACCAACTCTTTATAAGAAAAAAGAAGAATTTAAATATCTTAAAGAAGTAGATAGTTTAGCCTTAGCAAATGTACAGTTAAATTTAGAGGAATCTTATAGAAGATTCTTTGAAAAGATTTCAGGTTTTCCTAAGTTTAAGTCTAAGAAGAAATCAAAAAATTCTTATACTACTAATAATCAAGGAAATACCATAGAAATAAAAGATTCTTCTATTAAACTTCCTAAAATAGGATGGTTAAAAATAAATAACTATAGAAAACCAGAGGATACTTGGAAAATC
>Ga0247611_10006736_pt1 | contig 14641 bp, 8 predicted proteins | sample 177DNAGHGhighgp2_FD_192422 | JGI IMG/M metagenome (GOLD analysis project Ga0247611, IMG submission 192422) | Sheep rumen microbial communities from Palmerston North, Manawatu-Wanganui, New Zealand - 1770 DNA GHGhigh gp2 | ecosystem: Host-associated > Mammals > Digestive system > Stomach > Rumen ...
CCGGCGTTTCTGATTCCGGTTCGTCAGCGGGCGGTTCCTCTGAATGTTCCAGATCCTCCTCGAACACCTCTGTCCACTTGGCATAGAGAGTCAGGTCCCCGGAAACCGGGATGTTAAAATCGTAGAGCAGAGTGCATTCCTCGTCAGAATACCAGCCCTCAAAGGTGTAGCCGTCCTCCGTCGGTTTTTCCGGCTCGGTAAGGGCTGCGCCGTCCTGTACCGTCACATCCTCCAGCTCCGTGCCATGGCCGTTCATCTTGAAACGGATGGTGTATGTACGCGGCTGGGGATCCTTTTTCGGTTCCTGCTGAGGTTCTTCCTCATCGCCCGGCGTTTCTGATTCCGGTTCGTCAGCGGGCGGTTCCTCTGAATGTTCCAGATCCTCCTCGAACACCTCTGTCCACTTGGCATAGAGAGTCAGGTCCCCGGAAACCGGGATGTTAAAATCGTAGAGTAGGGTGCATTCCTCGTCAGAATACCAGCCCTCAAAGGTGTAGCCGTCCTCCGTCGGCCTTTCCGGCTCGGTAAGGGCTGCGCCGTCCTGTACCGTCACATCTTCCAACTCTGCACCGTGGCCGTTCATCTTGAAGAGGACAGTGTATGTAACCGGCTGGATTTTTTCCTCGCCCTGCTCTGGTTGAGGTTCTTCCTTATCACCCGGCGCTTCCGGCTCATCTTCGGGGGTCTCCGAACTTGGCTTCTGGTCCGCCGTCGTAATCTCCGGGGCATTTCCCTCGTCAGCCAGAACCGTAACGGGCAGGGTCGAAAGTATCAGCATAAAACACAGGAGGATAGCAAGCAATTTCTTAATTCTCATAAATCCTCCTTTCTTTCCATAAATCATCAGGAACGGAAAAGCACATAGCTTTTCCATTCTCCCTATCATGTATCACAAGTATAACGGCTTCCTTTTGGCCGCGCCCCCTCAAAAATGATAGTCTTTTCAAAAAAATAGGCAGCGCGATATGCGCTGCCGAAGAAAACCGGAAATTATTTGATGCCCGGCGTCGTGATGCCACTTTGGACGGCGTTTACCGCCAGCTCCGTCCGGGAACTTAGACCGGTTTTACTGATCAGGTTGTTCACATGGTAACGGACGGTGGTTACGCTCAAAAAAACAGCTTCTGCGATTTCTCTGTCCGTTAGTCCCTCCGCCAGTAGGCGCAGGATCTCCAGCTCACGGTCCGTAAAATCCGTGCTCATCGCCATGCCAAGCCTGCTTACGGGCGGGGCATCCGGGAAAATGTGTTCTCCGGCCATGGTACGGTCCATGACCTCCAGCATGGGAAGAGACTGCACCTCCTTGTACCAAAAGGAATCCACGCCGATCTTCCTTGCCCGCTCGAGGAACAGCATGTCCGGGAGAGAGGTGACGATGATCACCTTGATTTTCGGATAGGACTGCTTGATCCTTGCTGCGGCATCCAGTCCATTGGATCCATCGTTCATCACCACGTCCATCAGGACAAGATCGATATTGCCTCTGGAACAATACACATCGGCGATTTTGGCTGTGTCGATGGCTGCGGCAACACGGTATCGTTCCGATGTGCGGATGATGTTTTCGAACAGTTGACGTGGCACGATCTGATCATCCACGATCAAAACATTATAGCAGGACATTGGGCACCTCCTTGGGCAGGGTCAGTGTGACAGAAAAGGTCGGCGTTGCGGAGATCAAAAAACTTCCCCCGGTATTTCCTGCCAGCTTTCTCAGAGAGGAGAGGCCGCCTTCCTCCCGAATCGGTTCCACCGGCTGGTCGCCGTTATTGGCAAAGGTGATGATGAAGTTTTCTTTCCGTTCAACTGCCATAATTGTCAGTTCATCACCGTGGGCATGACGCAGGGTGTTGGTCAGACATTCGTGGATCGCTGTGGCAACCACGTGCTTCTGCGGATCTTTTGGGGGAAGCTCACCTGTCACGGTGACCCTGACGCCCAGCTTTTCCGCCGTTTCAAGCATCAGTTCATATTCATCCCGGGCCAGTGATGCCTGCCCGGTCATCAGGAAGCTCAGGTTGCGGCGCAGACGTGCTTCTATATCCGCCTGATCCTTGGGCATCCCTCCGCTCTCAATATAACGGCGGATCGTAAGCAGATCAGCGCCCATCTCATCGTGCAGACGTACCCTTGCGGCAAGCAGCTCCCGTTCCGCCGTCAGAGACACGATCTCACGGTTATAGATCACGAGTTGTTCATTCAGAGCCGTCAGCTTCCTCTGCAGATTTCTGAGCGAGCGGGTTTTCTGCATCTGTTCTGTCACATCGGTCACAAGAAGCATATGAGTCGTGGTTCCTTCAAAGTGCGACTCTCGTTCCGCAACTGACCAGGACGTTCCGTCAGGCAGACGAATGATTGGCGTTTCACCGACCATTTTCATCTCACAGCCGTCTGTAAGGGCACCTGCAAAGAGCTGCCGGCGCATTTGGTCTCCGCTGATCAGTGAATCGCCCGTTGCCGCCAAGCAAAAGCGATCCATGGCAAGGTTTTTCATCAATACATGCCCGCTGGGCAGATAAAAGCACAGCCCGGAGGGGAGACTATCCGTCGCCTCCTTCACGGACATGAGTGTGATCTGAGATTTTTCAAAACGCCGGTGATTTCGGAACAACATCGCCATCGCCGCCGTGAGGGCGGCGATCAGCAGGGTGATCAGCCACTTTGGCAGCGAAACGAAGCTCTCTGCAAGAACTGACAAAACCGTGGCATGTTTGAAGCCATCAGAAGTGAATGCCGTGATGCACTGTACCAGATAATAGCAAAGCACCAGCACAAGCAAGTCATACAGCAAATACAGGTATCGCTTCTGCCGGATACACAGAATGACCAGCATGGTAGCAGCCCAAAACAGAGCATTTACGGCTATGCCAGAGACAAACCAGAAGACGGAGAAGGTGGTCATTTCTCTCCGCCTCCTTCCCGAAAAACGAAGGCAAGAATCATGTCCTGTTCTTCCTTCGTGACGGAAATGCTCTCAGAGTACGCATCGCCCGTTCTGTTATCCATAGCGGGAAGTGTCAATGCTCCTGTTCTGAGCATCATCCGGATCAATATCTCACCGGGCTCTGCCTTCGTGAAAATCATCAGATCGGTGATCTCCTCCAGGCTGGTTTCCAATACCGACTCCACCCGTTCATAGGCTGCGATCACCATGTTGGCAGGGTATATGCCTGTCCCGGACACATTGACAGCAGTGTTGACGCCAAGAGTACGGACATAGGACAGGCTCTCGCGGATTGCCAGGGAGAGTTCATCGAAAGGTAGCGTCCCCTGTGAGGCCAGCAGCTCCATGTTGCTCCGTCGCTTGATATATGCACAGAGCACGGATATGGCAGGCAGCTTTTCGTCGAAGGATCTGCCGGACTCCTCCAGCATGGCGCCGATCTGCGCCAGCTGCGGTCTCACGATCCTGGTGATCTCGTCGTAGATACGGTTGCGGGATTCCGCCTCCGCCTTTTCCTTTTTGATCTTGGCTTCTTCCGAAAGATAAGCATTGCGGGCGTCGATCCGCTGCGCGGTTTCTAAGAGCTCCCTGTTCAGAGCATTCAAAGGCGCAACGTCCAATGCCCATTCGATGCTGCCACCGGAAATCCTGTGCCGCATCACCAGGGTATTCTCGTTGTCCGGGAAAGGATACCGGCACCCGGAGGAGGAATATCGGACGGTTCCGCCCTCGTCCAGAATCACAGCGGACAGGTCTGACAGGGCAAACAACTTTTCGTAATCCGTATTGGCCGGAATCAGGCGAATTGCGATGCAGATTTCCAGGAACGCTATCATGCAAAAGGTAAACATCTCTCCAAGCTGCCACAGTTTGATACCGCAGAGCCTCGGTGTCAGATCGAACATGTTCAGGACGAGAAAAACGCCGAGGAGCAAAACCGGAGGAAGTGCGAGAAAGGTGTTTTTTCTGACGATTTGACGGTGTCTTATGATGATTGTGATAAAAGCCGTCAGCAGCAGCGCTGAAAAGCAGGCGAAGAAGAGCCAAAACAACAGTCCATAACTTTTGGGACTCTCCGGAAGCATCTCCGTGCCTTTAAAGTGGAAAGCTAACTGGTGTAAATCGTTGGACATCACGCCGATCATGAGAAGAATTCCTGAAACCGGGAGCACCCAGCGAATGAATCCTCGTGGTTTCCTTCGGTTGCTTAGGAAGGATAACGCAAGTTCATACATCAGCACCGAAAAAGCCATCATGCAGAAGTAATAGCCGTACCAGGCATATCGACGAAGATACGGCAGGCCTTGAGCATAGTTATAGTTGATCGTTTGCAGGAGCAGAAACAGCAGGAAAACAGAAACAATGGAAAGAAGGATGCTGCGCTGGCGCCTGTCGGTTACCCGTTTCAGGACAGAATTACCCCATGCTGCCGTGACCGCAGCGCAGAAGAGTCGTGAAAACTCCAGGAAGAAATCAACGCCATAGAGAAAAACATGCAAAAACCCACACAGTAGCAACGCTGCGCCAATCAGCAGAATATTTCGCTTGCTTGTATTTGACAACCGCGTCGCTCCCTTCCTAATATACTATATCAATGTTAATTATACACGATCCACACAAGCCTGTCCCCCTCAATAATAACAGGATTTTTGTCTGTTTTTTGAAAAAAAGGAGAAGAGAATTACAGGCAGGATCTGCCATGGAAATGTGAGCTTCCGCTCCTGCCCTCTTGAAATACTACGGATATTCGTATAAAATGTATAATGTCTTATTATAGAAATCTGTCAGTGAGGTTCAAGTATGAAGGGCTATCTTTCCATCCGGGAAACATCGTATAAATGGTGCGTATCTGAGCGCCGCGTCAATCAGTATGTCACTGAGGGGCGCATTCCGGGCGTGGAGCGGTTCGGGCGTTCCTGGGCGATCCCGGAGGATGCTGAGAAGCCCGGAGATCCCCGGCGGGATAAAGCCAGGAAAAAGGAGGCGAACAGCCATGCCCATGCATAAACAAACACGAAACACCTGGCTGTTCATCGGTTTCCTGCTCCTGGCCGGAGCTGCCAACGTCCTTTCCAGGGTATTTAGTCCCGAAGCGGATAGCTTGATGACCGCCCTGAACTATGTGATCCTGACCGGACTGCTGCTGTTCTGGATCCAGTCCGTCCGGACAAGGCTGCTTCCCTCCGCCGTCAGAACGTACATACTCAGCGCGGCCTTTCTGATGCTGCTGTACATGCTGCTGCGGATCTTCAGGTACCGTTTTGCTGTGGAGCCGGTGGTGATCCGTTATACCGTGTACGCTTACTATATCCCGCAGTTACTGATCCCGGCGCTGTTCCTGATGACCTGTATCCGTATCCTGCGCGGCAACAACGAACCGGGAAACAAGACTGAATCGCTTCTCCTGATTCCCGCCGGCCTCCTTGCTCTTATGGCTATGACCAACGATCTGCACGCGCTTGTCTATGCCCCGAAGATCGGCCTGTCGAGTTTTGCTGTGGATTACGGGACCTATTCCCATGCCCCTGTCTTTACTCTTCTGTACGTCTGGATGATCTTTGCGGTCGGCCTCGGACTGGCGCTTTTACTCCGGGGAAACAGGCGCTTTCCGAAAGGGGTCGTCCGGCATCTGCTGACGGTGATATTGCTGTGGTTCGGCTATCTCGCTTTGTTTTCTCTTGTGATCGACCGGAGCCCGCACAGCCTTCGGCCGTTCAATATGCCGGAGACCCACACCTTTGGGCTGCTCGGCGTCTTTGAAGTCTGTATCCGGTACCGTCTGATCCCCTGTAACGACAAATACTCCGACTTCTTCCATGTGCTTGGGATGCCCGCCCTCGTTACGGACAGGCAGCTGAATCCTGTCTACCTTACGAAGACCGCGCTGCCTGCCGGACAATGCGAGATGAAAGCCGCTCTGGAAAGTCCGGTCGAGCTGCCGGGAGATCAGAAGCTTTTCGGAAGAGAGATCCGCGGCGGATACGCCTTCTGGACGGAAGATGAGAGTGCCGTCCGCCGGGCGCAGGCCAGACTTGAGGACGCCAATGAGACCATTGAGCAGGAGAACGAACTGATCCGCGCGGAGACCGAGCAGAAGGAAAAAGACGCTTATCTGCAGTCCCGGCACAGGATCTATCATGAGATCGCCGCGGAGCTCTATCCGGTCCAGAAGCGGATCGCCGGGCTTCTGAGCGAAGCGATCCCGGGCACGGAGAGCTTTCGGGACAAGATCGCGCAGGTCTCTGTCCTGAACGCCTATGTGAAGCGAAAGACCAATCTGCTCCTTCTGGCTTCGGAAAAGGAGAGATTGAGCCTGAGAGAGCTTCTCCTGGCCCTGCAGGAATCCGCGGGGTATCTGACGCTGGCCGGGATGCAGATGACGGCGGATATGCAGGAGAATCAAGAGCTGGGCGCGGACCGGGTCCTCGCGCTGTATGACGCTTTCGAGCAGCTCGCGGAACAGCTGCTGGGAGCAGCGCCCTCCATGCTGGTATTCGTTAGCGGCGGAGGTCTCCGGATCGCGGTAAAGGCGGACCGGCGCCCGGACACGGCGGGGATCCCGCTTCCGGTGCGTTTTCTGGAAAGCGAGGATATCCTATATATCACGGTTTCGGCAGAAAGGGCGGGTGATGCGACATGACGATCCATGAGGCCATCTTTTCCACACTCCGGCAGCCACTTTTAGGCGTACTCTATTTGCTCTTGACCCTGCAAATGGCGCTGTTTCTGGCGTCCTTCCGGGATGGGAGGAGCGACAGGCTTCGTCTTTTCCTGCTGCTGCATCTGCTACTGAGCTTTGCTTGCCTCTGGTTTCCGTTTATGGATATCGACTCAAACTATTTCCAGACGGATGCGCCTATCCCGCTGCCCGCGGCGCGATCGGCGTTCACGCTGCTGCCGGTCTGGACGCTGTTCCTGTATGAAGCCCTGACGGCGCTCATCCTGGCGGCGGTTTTCCGGGATCATATCCGCTATCGGAGGGATCACCCGACCTTTGAGAGCATCAAGGAGACGATGGATCTGCTCCCGGCGGGGATCGCGTTCGGCAGACCGGACGGGACGGTGGTGTTCCGCAATCTCACGATGAACCGCCTGTCCTGCTCTCTGATCGGAAGGCACATGGATGACCTGAGCGCTTTCGAAAAGGCCGTCTTCCCGGAGGCGGTGAACAGCGCGGAAAGAAGCGCACAGGCCGCGCTGCCGGACAGCACGGTCTGGCAGCTCACCGCGAAGGAAACGCAGGTGGACGGCGCGCCCTATACCCAGCTGATCGCCACGGACATCACGGAGCAGGCGGCGATCACAAGAGAGCTGGAGGAAAAGAACGAAAAGCTCCGGGACCTTCACAGGCGTCTGGATCTCTACAACAGACAGGCCGATCGGATCATCATCGCCCAAGAGCTGCTGACGGCCCGGATGACAGTCCACAGCGAGGTCGGCAATGTGCTTTTGGAGAGCCGGCAGTATCTCCGGCAGAGCGCGTCCTTTGAGGAGGAAAAGCTCTTGCAGACGCTGAAATACACCAACACCTATCTGCTGCGGGAGTACGAGGAAGACGATACCGAGCGGGACCCCCTGACCGACGCCGTGGAGACGGCGGAGGCCATCGGTGTCGATGTGCTGATCTCGGGGCCGGTCCCGGCGGAGGCGCCGTATCGCCCGCTGCTGGCGGCGGCCATCGACGAATGCGCCAGCAACGCCGTCAAGCACGCAAACGGCGATCAGCTGACCGTAGAGATCCGGAGCACGGAGGCCGGGATCACCTATCTTCTGCGCAGCAACGGAGACGCGCCGAAGGAAGCGATCCGGGAATCCGGCGGCCTGCTGTCTCTGCGGCAGCTGGTGGAAAAAGAGGGCGGCACGATGCAAACGGAGGCCTCGCCCGCCTTTGTGCTGACGATCCGCCTTCCCGATGGAGCACCCTGAGCTTGCTCTCCCGCTGAAAAAGCAAAAAAATGGGCTGAACGGCCCATGACGGCACCCTTGAAAATTTCGTATAATGTCTGTGTATCAGTACGGGTAGGGGTCGCTGTACCCTTTTCCCGTAAATAACAGCGGAGAGGGGTTGACCGGCCATGACAAAGCGCTATGCTTTCAAAGCACAGGCTAATGCTGCCCTTTTCTCCCTTCAAATCCCATGTTCCAAAAATGAGGCGTATTCTGCCCTTTCCCCGGGGTGGACTGCGCCTTTTTGCGTTGGCCGAAGGCGGGGTGGTTTCCTTTGAGTGACAAGATCAAGGTCCTGGTGGTGGACGACCAGTACGTGGCGCGGAGCTTTTTTGAACTCCATGTGGAGATGACGAAGCGCTATGAGCTGGCGGCCTCCCTCCCGAATGCCGAGCAGGCCGTCGCCTGGTGTATGGAGCACCCGGTGGATCTGGTGATCATGGACGTGGTGATGAAATACGGGCTGGACGGGCTCACCTGCGCGAGAACGATCAAGCGGGACCGTCCCGGAATACGGATCATCCTGACGACCTCCATGGCGGAGACCCGGTGGATCGAGAAGGCGAAGCGGGCCGGGATCGACAGCTTCTGGTTCAAGGAGTATTCCGACATCCCGCTGACCGAGGTGATGGACCGCACCATGAACGGCGAATCCGTCTATCCCAGCACCCCGCCCAATCCCGATTTTGGGGAGATCACGAAATATGACCTGTCGAAACGGGAGCTGGAGGTGCTGCGGGAAGTGACGCGCAGCCTGACCAACGAGGAGATCGCGGAGGTCCTGCACATCTCCCCGCACACGGTCAAGCGGCACATAGAAAACATGCTGGCCAAGACCGGCTTTAAAAATCGGATCGACCTGGCGGTGAACGCCAAGACCATCGGCCTGGTGGTCCATGAGGACGACCGGACGGAGAACGACGGCAGAAGGCCCACTTCTGCGGGAAAGGAAGGAAAGATATGAGAAACAAAATGAGCAAATTGCTGAGCGTGCTGCTCACGCTGGTGCTACTGCTGAGTCTGGCAGGGCCGCTGGCGCCCTCCGCCCGGGCGGAAGGTCCCTATAAGGTCAGCCTGGACGATAGTTTTCACGGCACGGTCACAGCGGACAAGGACATGGCGGATGAAGGCGAAACCGTGAGGCTGACGGTGACTCCTTCGGAGGGATATATCATTGAATCCGTCTCCGTTTACGCGATTGATCTGCATTCCACCGTGCCGGTCACCTACAGCGAAGGGAACTATGTCTTCACCATGCCCGCCTCGGAAGTCCAGGCATCGGCCACCTTCCGGCCTGCTGCCCCCACGACGACCGAGATCCCCTCTGTCGGCCTGGCGCTGACCCTGCCCGCCGCGGGCGGCAGCTATGGTGGGTCAGCAACAGCGTCCATCACCTCCGGTACCGGATTTACGCTCACAGGTGCCAAATGGTTCAACGGCGGCACTCCCGAAACGAACCCGGGCTGCGGCCTGGCTCCTTCCTCCTTTGAGGCCGGGAAGCCCTATTTTGCCGAGATCTATCTGACTGCAGAGGATGGATACGGCTTTACCGAGAGCACCGCCGTCACCCTCACCGGCGGGGCGACTGTCAAATCCACGGCGCGGGATCACGGCATCACGACGCTTACTATCGTCACGAATGACTACACCATCCCCGCCGCCGCGGCGACCACCTACACCATCACCGTCAACGGCGGCAAGGCGTATAAGGCCGGCGGGGTGGAGATCACCTCCGCCGCGGAAGGGGACAGCGTCTATATCCTCTTTGACGATGATGCCGCCCCTGCGGGCAAGTATATCGAATGGGGCAGCGCCGTCACAGAACCTGCCGTGTCCATTTCCGCCGGCATGATCTCCGGTACCGAATATCAGGCGGGCTTCATTATGCCCGCGGCCAACATTACCGTCAGTCCGGATTATCTGGACCAGAAGAGCCTCACTGTGGACCTGACCGGCGGGACGTCCACCGACACCTCCGCCGCCTCCAACGCGGTGTGGTCCCTCTACCGGGCGGAAGATCTGGGCCTTATTACGGCGGACATTTCGGACAGCCATCAGGAGAAATTTGACCTGGACAAGGACGGCTCCTGGGACGTGACTTACTCCACCAATGATTCGGAGTTTTCCGTCCAGGACAGCTGCAGCGTGACAGGCGACAAGACCCTGACCATTCCGGCCGCGGAATACAGCCCCATCACCTTCCTGTTCAAGGCCGCCGCTGTTCCTTATACTGTTGATCTGTCAACCGGGAAAATGGATTTGGCTACGGGACAGAAATTTGCCGATCTTTTCAATAGTCTCGGCGCATGGACGCATATGAGCAGCACGAGCGGTTCCTCCACGTACTACTATGATCTGGATAAAGACGGAACAGAGGACATTTCAGTTACTAACAGCAGCTCCAGCCGGAATGTCCTGCTGCTGACAACTTCCAATATTACAACCGATACATATGTTATTTCGGACAGCACCGGTCCGTACAACCCCATTACTTTTATTCTGAAAGCCCCGACTGTCACCACCTACCCCGTCACCTTGATCGCCTATGACAAGACCAACGGCACGGAGCAAGCGGGCGGTGAAGTTGCGTTTTCCGACAGCGGTAAAGGCACAAGGATAAGCGGCGATTATGAGGCAAACAGTTCCCGGACAGTCGGTGTCTATCCGGCCTCTGACTATTCCTTTGCCGGGTGGGCAAAAGGCTCTCCGTCCGGTGAGATCGTCAGCACTTCCTCTCCCTACACCTTTACGGTAACGGAGGACGTGACGCTGTATGCGCTATTTGAGAAGATCACCACCTACCCTGTGTGGGTGGGCGGCGTGCAGGTCACCAGCGCCAACAAGGACGATATCCTCGGCGGCGGCAAGGCCAAGTACGATCCCGACAGCAAGACACTGATGCTGGATAACCCCACGATCAGCGGGCCAACGACACAAACCGGGGTGATTTATGCCGAGATCGATGAGCTTACGATCACGGGCAAGGCCACACTGAACCTCGGCAACGCTGTTCCGAACGGGATTGAAGTTGCAGGAAATCTCATTATTTCCGGAGCGGGCACCGATATCACCGCAACGGGCGGCGGGAACGGCATCCTTGCTAAGAATATCACCATCTCCGGCGGCACGGTGAACGCAACGGGCTGCAATTTCGGCGTTTATGCCGACAGCGTCTTCGGCGGCAACGTCACCATCTCCGGCGGCAGCGTCACCGCCAAGGCGACGGGGTCCGACAGCGTTCGCTACGGCATCAACGGCAATACTGTCTCGATCACGGGGGGTACGGTCACAGCGACAAGTACACAATATGCGATCGGGGGAACGGATATCAGCATTTCCGGCGGTACTGTAACCGCGACGGGCGATAGATACGGCATTTCTCAAAGCCATGAGTTTTCGATTACCGGCGGAACCCTGGAAGCCACTGGTATAGAAGTCAGAGCGTTTGACTTTTCGTCCATCACGGTCGGCGAGGGCCTGGACGTTCTGGTCAATACGGAGGCGAGCGCTTCGGGCGCGACCGCCTGGAACGGAACGGACCCCCTGGGAGGCCAAAACACTGTTATCTTCAAGTATGTGAAGATCGAGCCGGGGGCGGAGAAATACCCCGTGTGGGTGGGCGGCGAGCAGGTCACCAGCGCCAACAAGGACGATATCCTGGGCGACGGCAAGGCCAGCTTTGACCCCGACACCAACACCCTGACACTGAACAGCCCGACGGTTAGCACAAGCTATAAAGGGGCCTTGATTTACGCGGAAGGCATAGACCTGAACATCACAGGAAAAGCAACCCTGAAGAATGAGAATACCGCTTATGGTGTTCTTGTTAAAGACGGATCCCTTAACAGCGACGCCAACCTGACCGTCGAGGTCAGGCAATACGGTGTTTCTGCAACAAAGAGCATAAACATCAATGGCGGCAGTGTGAACTTCAAAACGACTGGGCACGGAAGTGACGGTGTAGGCTATGCACTCGGAGGCTCAGATATAAAAATCTCTTCCGGCACTGTGACTGCAACATCAGCTCAGGGACCGGCAATTTCCACTACCAATAGTGTTGAGATTAGCGGAGGCACGGTAAATGTCACGGGAGGATTTCATGGTATTAGCACGAAGTCACTTGAAATCTCCGGTGGCACAGTGACTGTAGAGGGCAATTGGAATGGTATCAAAGCCGAAGAGAACATCACGATCTCCGGCGGCACGGTAGCTGCTAAGAGCAATAAGTCAAGTTACAAAGGCATATATGCCGGCGGTACAATTGAAATCAAGAATGGTACAGCATGCGTCACTGCCGACGGAAACTCCGGCGCCATCGAAGGGTCTAAAATCACCATCGGCGACGCGCTGATGATCCAGGAGCCCACCGGCGGCAAGCTCAGCGGCGACGGCAAGATCATCCAGAACGCCGACGACACCGTCGCCAAGCACGCCGTCATCGTCCCCGGGACGGCCGTTACTACCTACCCCGTGTGGGTGGGCAGCGTGCAGGTCACCGAAGCCAACAAGGACGATATCCTGGGCGACGGCAAGGCCAGCTTCGACCCCGACAGCAACACCCTGACACTGGATAACCCCACGGTCAGCGGGGCTTACCACAATGCGGCGGTTTATGCAGAGGTTGATCTCACAATCACAGGGAGTGCCACATTAAGTAAAACCATATTGGTTAATGCGAAAGATCTTACATTGGACGCCAATATCGTGATCGCAACCCCTGGCTGGGATTCCGCGATCGTAGCTGGCAATATTACCGTTAATGGAGGTTCGATCATCGCATCGGCAGATGAAGACGCGCTGCTCGCCGGGTCGTCAATTACCATTAACGATGGCTCGGTTGTGGGGAATGAATGCGATTTGTATGCTGGAAGCATCACGATTGCCGGTGGTACAGTAAACGTTTCTGATGGATTATTTGGTATCTATTCAAAGAACGACATCACCATTTCCGGCGGCACGGTAACGGCAAAAGGAAATGATTACGGCATCTATGCCGGCGGCAGCGTCACGATCTCCGGCGGCAGCGTCACCGCCACGGGCAGTGAATGCGGTATATCCGCTGCCCACGGCGACGTCACCATCTCCGGCGGCACCGTGACCGCGAAAAGCGATACGGTCGGCATTGAGGCGACCAATGGCACTATCAAGATTCAAAATGGTACCACCAGCGTCACGGCGGATGGCGCCGGTGCGGCCATTGGGGCCGGCGGCATCACCATCGGAGATGAAATGATGATCAAGGAGCCGGCCGGCGGCTTTATTGGCGATATTACCGGCAGCCGTGTCATCAAGAATCCCGACGACACCACCGCCACCCACACCGTCATCGTCCCCAAGGAGGCAGCCACCCACACTGTCACCTTTGAGGCCAACGGCGGGACCCCCGTCCCGGAAGCCCAGACCGTGGCGGACGGCGGCAAGGCGACCAAGCCCGCCGATCCGACCAAGAGCGGCGTCAGCTTTGGCGGCTGGTACACGGACGAGTTCTTTACCGAGGTCTTTGATTTCAACACCCCCATCACCGGCAACATCACTCTCTACGCCAAGTGGATTCAGTATGTCTACATTCTTGAGGTCGTGAAGGTGTGGGAGGATGACGACGACGCGGCGGGCAAGCGGCCCGATTCCGTGGACGTGAAGGTCCTGGGCAACGGGACCGAGGTCAGCACGGTCACCCTGACAAAGGATGAGGAATGGAAAAAGGTCTTCCTCTGTGCCTCCGGCGAGGCCGACCTGGAGCTGACCTGCGAGGAGATCGTGCCCGAGGGCTACACGCTGAAGGACATGTCCCGCACCGGCAATACCGTTACCCTGACCAACCAGTACATCGGAGCGTCCCCTGTGCCGACCACCTACACCGTCACTTTTGAGACCAACGGCGGCTCTGCTGTTGCTTCTCAGACAGTGAACAGCGGAGAGAAGGCCACCAAGCCCGCCGATCCGACCAAGAGCGGCTTTGTGTTTGACGGCTGGTACGCCGACGCCACCTTTGCCGCGGCCTTCGACTTCGGCGCGCCCATCACCGCGGACGTCACCGTCTACGCCAAGTGGACGGAGGAAAGCAAGCCCGGCGAGATCGTCTACACGATCGTGAGCGGCGGCAACAGCACATGGACCAAGGGCAGCAGCAGCGGCGTGACCATCGTGGTCAAGCGCAATCCCAATGATACCGAGTGCTTCAGCCACTTTACCAGTGTCCAGATCGATGGCACCGCCCTGGTAAACGGCACGGACTTCTCCGCCGTTGCGGGCAGCACGGTCATCACGCTGAATGCCTCGGCGCTGCAGAAGCTGACCACCGGCACCAAAACCGTCACGATCAACTTTGACGACGGCAAGGCCACAACCAACCTTACTATCAAGGCAGGCACCAGCGGCCCGGGTACTGGCACGTCTCCCAAGACAGGCGACGATAGCAATCCCGGCCTCTGGCTCGCGGTCATGATGCTCTCCGGCCTCGGTATCGGAGGACTGGTCGTGAACGACAAGAAGCGCCGTTATACGAGCAAGCATTAAGCATCAAGAAAACAGCGCAAGGGCGGGAGTGATTCCCGCCCTTGTCAATAAGGGGACTTTTCGATGGCACAGAAGAACTATACCCCGCGACATGCCGCGCCCGACCCACACGAGTACCCGCAGACGCGGCGAGAATATGACCCGGAGCTGGAGCAGCAGATCAAGCGCTATCAGGCCCAGCGCAGACGGAAGAAAGCAAGGCGGCAGCGCATCCTGCACGGCGCGCTGATTGCG
>Ga0247611_10006737_pt1 | contig 14641 bp, 15 predicted proteins | sample 177DNAGHGhighgp2_FD_192422 | JGI IMG/M metagenome (GOLD analysis project Ga0247611, IMG submission 192422) | Sheep rumen microbial communities from Palmerston North, Manawatu-Wanganui, New Zealand - 1770 DNA GHGhigh gp2 | ecosystem: Host-associated > Mammals > Digestive system > Stomach > Rumen...
CCCACTGGTACTCTACTGTTACGAAATCATCCGTGCCTTCCATCGGAATAGTGGTCGTCACTTTCCAGCACCAGTAACCGTCATAGCCGGCTTTGGGGTTCTCTGTTTCTTCTGTCGGATCATCCGGATCCGTTTTGGACCGGTTACAACCTACTAGCAGCATTCCGCTCAAACATAATGTGAGCAAAAAATACAAATACTTTTTCATTTTGTTATGCCCTATAAGTACCGGGCGCACTTTTTGAAATATGATTGATTTCGTATAATTTAGAACGCTTCAACAATCGTGTAGCCGGTCGTTGCTACATGCTCGATGGCAGGGAAAGCCATCGCGTCTCTTATCGGAACATAAAGGCTCATCATTTGACCGTAGAGTGTGCACACTAATTTCTTATTCGTCAGATAAATCATCTCCTCGGTGTCGCCTTGCTGACCTGTCTTATCGTTCTCCATACCCAGTTCGGCGATGCGTCTGAAGATCGGACGGTATGCCTTGTCGCCATCTTCTGCCACTTTTATCCATTTCGTTGCCCAACGCTTGTTCCATTGGTCAATGAGGGTATTCTCTTTCTGGCGTTCCGTGGTGAACCATGCGGGATAAGGAACGTCGCCTTTTACATTCTTTAGTGTCAGAGACCACTCTTCAATGCGTTTCTGCAGTGCCGCTTCTATCGTCTCAATCTGCTTTGCCTCGGGACTGTTATCCCACTCTTTTTCCATCTGTTCGTAAATCTTCATATACTTCGAATGGGTTTGGCTATATTGAAGATTTTCTCCATAGGCAACACGAGCCTCCTGCAGGTCGTCCTGCGCTTTGAGCAGTCCATCATTGATGCGATCGAATTCCGGTTTGCGAGGATCGTCGGCATGGACGTTCTCATTGCCGTAAGGCGCGTTGGCTGCATAGAGACGCTTGTAAAGGTCAGGATGATTCGATTTGAGATAGGCCTCCGTTCCTTTGGGATTGGATTGTGCCATGTTGATGATCTTGATGTATTCCTGTTTGGAGATACCCCATTTAGCAGCAAACTTACCAGCCATTACGTCCATCATCTGTGCTTCGGACATGTTCTCCTTGATCTCACCGGACATATAGAGCTGCATCATCTCTTCCTGAGAAGGCATGAGACCTGCGTTCACGTTACTCTGGTACTGCGCCATGGACTTTTGGTTGCTCTTTTGCTGTTTCTCGCCTGCTACCTTAATGCGGCGGTCCACATCGCGACTTACCTCGCCATTCTTATCCCAAGCAGCAAACAGTGCTTTCTCATATGGCTGATAGATATCCCGCAAGGCTTTTTCTTTGGCTTCCACCGTGTAGATTTGCTCTGCGGTCGGGAACGCCGGCGTTCGGTCTACAGCCTCCAACATATTCTTCGGAGTCGAAGCGGCTTTAATATCATCGAGATTAATAGAGGTGGAGTACCAAGAAGGTATCCAGCCCTGCGTGTAATGCGATACTTCTTCCTCTTGTGCCATACTCGGCATAGCGAGCACGATGCCCGCTAATACCGTCAACAATACTTTCTTCATAGTTTTACGCTTTTATTCGTTCAATGCTTCACAAGAATCCGGATCATTAGCGGAGGCTTTGGTGTAGGTAGCCGTACCTAAACCGGTACCGTTAATGGCATTTACGGTTGCTTGTACTTCGGCCTCTGTACCCCATGTGTACTCGATCGAATTTTGACCCATTATGGACTTCGTTATCTTCCAGCAAGCTTCTTCACCCTCGTCAGGCTTGTTATTTTCTTTCAACTCATCGCAAGCCTCCTCTGTATTGGCATCAGCTGGCTCGTAAACATACGGAATGCGCATAGAGTCATAGTACTCGTTTACCTCACGCTCGGTCATCCATACATAGGTAACAATATCCATACCATAAGCGGTTTGAGTTACCATCCAGCATTTGTAGGTTGTGTTGTCGAATTTGTCATAATCTTTTGGATCCGGCGGAGTTACGATAGTAGTATCTTCCGGATTCATTGCCCAGCACGCATCTTTGTCAGTTTTGTCCGTTACGCGCTCGTATTCATGATTAGCCACACCGATTTGCTCGAGTTTCTCCATGTAATAATCATGACGCTCTTTCATGTTTGCCTCCGGCATCCATCCATACTCCTGACTGGTGTGCTGTCCGCCCAGAGAATCAATCCATGTGATGGTCTCTAACCAGCACTCAGCGCCTTCCCATTGACGAGCCATACATGCCTCTTCCGTATTCTCTTCTACCAGATAGTAGCGGTATTTCTTGTGATACTCACCAAATACCTTCATTTCAGCCTTCATGGATTGATCAATCATCCAAAGCAGTTGAGCTTCTGTTCCCCAGAACGGTTCTACGCTCATGGTTGTTCCGTCACACCATACATGCCATTCCCAGCAGCTGTAGGTAGAGTCGTCTACCAAGGTCATGTCAAATTGCTCCGGAGAAGTAATCCATGTGTCTCCGGCATAGGTTGTACCGTTAGTCGGCTCGTCATTGCCACCCGATTTGCCTTTTTGTTCACAAGAAACGAACATTGTTGCACTTGCAAGCGCTACAAGCGCTACATAAAAATACTTTTTCATAATACTAAAATTTATTTTTTAACAAATTCCACTCGTCTGTTTTTTGCACGACCTTCGTCGGTAGAGTTATCAGCAAGCGGCGCACTCTGTCCCATTCCTTTGGCAGACAGGCGGTTGGCAGCGGTATTGTTATTTTAATTTACTTGCTTGGGCTTTGGGCTCACGGCGGGTGTCCCAAAGTGCAACAATCTCAATCGTTTCAGTTTCTGTATTGATATAATATACTATCTTATTGAGACAATTTATGACCAAACAGCGATATTCAACAGACGCTTTTTCTAAGAGAGGTTCTACTGTCCCCAGACAAGGGTTGTCAGACAGATTTATTAGCAACGACCTAATCTCGTCAAGCAACTTCTGCTTGGCCTTCACACCGAATTCTTTACGGACATAAGTCGTTGTATCCTTCAGGGATTCCGCAGCCTGTTTAGACCATGAGATATTCATACTCTAAGCCCTCTCGCACATTTCCAGCACTTGCTCAGACGTATAACTCTGTCCCTTCGCAATTTGCTTGCGACCATTTTCCGCCATAGTCACCAACTCCGCAACAGTGTACGGCTCAGCCTGTTCTTCGGCCTCAACCTGCTCAATAAGGTGCTCTGCCAGCCAACGTTTGTTAGCAGTAGAAAGGTTGTACCCAGCAATTGTATCCCAAAGATTTTGTAACGCAATTGTACTCATAATTGTGTTGTTTACATTTTGCGCCGCAAAATTACACAAAATATTTGACATATGCAAGAGGGAGGGGATTTTTCTACGAAAAAAAGCGAAAAAACGCGCGGGCGCTTGCGTATATCAAAAAAAAGCCGTACCTTTGCAGCCGATTTTAGTTTGCGTTAATGCGCGCGTGGGTATAGAAGACTTAAAAATACTATTCGGGGAACATCCGGAACTGGCTGCAGTTCGGAAGGAGCTGACGCATAAGAACGCACACGTTTTATTGAGCGGTTTGCACGCTTCTGCACGCGCGCTGGCGCTGGCACACATGCACGCTCCGCTCTTTGTGATCTTTGACAATGCAGAAGCAGCTCAATACATCTACGCGGATCTAAAGGCGCTGGGTACAGACGTACAATACTTCCCTTCCGCCCAACGCAGACGAACGATTGACGAAGCGGCGCAGATACAACGGACGGAAACCTTGACTGCATTATCGGGCAATAATGTCTCTATCGTGGTCACTTATCCCGAGGCGGTGGCAGAAGTTGTGCCGGCTAAAGACGACTTGGCAAAGCAAAGCATGACGCTGAAGGTAGGTGAGGACGTTCGAATCTCTGATTTGAGTGCGATGCTATCCGACTTAGGCTTTGAGCACGTGGACTTTGTGTTCCAGCCCGGGCAGTACGCCGTGAGAGGATCAATTGTGGATATCTACAGTTACAGCCACGACAACCCCTACCGCCTCGATTTCTTCGGCGACGAGATCGACTCGATTCGCGAGTTCGATATCGAAGATCAGTTGTCCAAATCTCGCGTTGAGAGCGCCGAGATTGTGGGGCAAGGGGTTACGGGTGACGGGCTACAGGTTACAGTTATCGATTATCTGACGGAAGATTTTGTGTGGGTTTCGAACGATTTTTCGATCGTACGATTCAAACTAGAAGGGTTACAGGTTACGGGTTACGGGTTACCGGAGCGCAAGACCATCGAGATTGCGGAGAAGAGTACGTTTGCTGAGCACGTGAAGGTGACGTTTGAGACAACGCCGCAACCGATCTTCCATAAGCAATTCGACATCCTGACGGACGATCTCAAGAAACATATCGAAGAGGGATACAAGGTATATATCTTGGCAGAACAGCAGAAACAGCTCGATAGACTCGAAGCGATCTTCGAGTCGACCGCTAACGCTGTAGGACCGTCGCAAAGCGACTGTACGACCGCTAACGCTGTAAGACCGGCTGCGCCTGTAAGGTTCATTCCGATTAACGCGACGCTGCATGAGGGATTTGTGGATCGGGGACTGAAGATTTGCTGTTACACCGACCACCAGATCTTCGAGCGCTACCACCGCGTAACAATGGCGAGTGAGAACGCACGAAGAGGCAAGGCGATCATCACGTTAAGGGAGATTAACCAGTTGCAGATCGGCGACTACGTGGTTCATAGCGATCACGGGATTGCTAAGTTCGGCGGGTTAGTGACGACGCCGGTGAACGGTAAGCCGCAGGAGATGATCAAGCTCAACTACCGTGACGGTGCGAATGTGTTCGTCAGTATCCATAACCTGCACCGCATTAGCAAGTACAAGGGGCGTGAAGGTTCAGAACCGACAATTGCGAGACTTGGAAGCGGAGCTTGGGAACGACTCAAGGAGCGGACAAAAGATAAGGTTAAGGACATCGCCCGCGATCTGATTCGTCTCTACGCAACCCGCAAACAGCAGAAAGGTTTTGCGTACTCGCCGGACGGCTACATGCAACACGAGTTGGAGGCGTCATTCTTGTACGAGGACACCCCTGATCAGGCTAAAGCAACGGCGGATGTAAAGCGCGACCTGGAGAGTCCGATGCCTATGGATCGACTCGTGTGCGGTGACGTAGGTTTCGGTAAGACCGAAGTAGCGATGCGTGCGGCGTTTAAGGTAGCAACGGACGGCAAGCAAGTAGCCGTACTCGTACCAACGACCGTCTTGGCGTTGCAGCACTACAACACTTTCACCGAGCGAATGAAGAACCTGCCGGTACGAATCGAGTACCTGAGTCGATTAAAGAGCGCGAAAGAGATCAAAGAGATCTTAGCGGATCTCGAAGCCGGCAAAATAGACATCTTGATCGGCACCCATAAGTTGATTGGAAAGAGCGTCAAATGGCACGACCTCGGATTGCTGATCATCGACGAGGAACAGAAGTTCGGTGTGGCAGCCAAGGAAAAGTTGAAGAGTCTGCGAGCGAACGTCGATGTTCTGACGCTGACGGCAACGCCTATACCGCGTACCTTGCAGTTCTCTCTCTTGGGCGCACGCGACTTGAGTATCATGACCACCCCGCCGCCGAACCGATATCCGGTGCAGACAGAACTGATCACGGTGGACGACGAGGACATCATCAAAGAGGCAATCGAACTCGAGATGGCGCGCAACGGACAGATCTTCATCGTTAACAACCGCATCGAGATGCTGCCGCGTATCGAGCATAAGATACAGAAACTTTGTCCGGAGGCGCGAATCATCACGGCGCACGGACAACTCCCGCCCGGGGAGATGGAAGAGCGATTGGAGGCGTTTATCAACTACGACTACGATATTTTGTTGTCCACAACGATCATCGAGTCGGGTGTCGATATACCGAACGTGAACACAATCCTCATCTTCAGTGCGAACAAATACGGCCTCGCGGACTTGCACCAATTGCGCGGACGTGTAGGACGCTCAAACAGAAAGGCATACTGCTACCTCATCGCACCGGAGAAAGAGTTATTGACAGAGGACGCGAGACGACGGTTGGAGGCCTTGAGCACGTTTGCCGAACTCGGTGCAGGCTTCAATCTCGCGATGCAGGATCTGGATATCCGCGGTGCCGGAAATATGTTAGGTTCCGAGCAATCGGGTTTCATTGCTGACTTGGGCTACGAGACGTACCAGCGGATACTAAACGAGGCGGTGGAGGAGCTGAAGGAAGAAATGAGTTTAGGGGACGCTTCGCTACAGGACGGCTCTGCGAGCCTACAGGACGCTAACGCTACAGGACACCTCTGGTGCCAGGATGCGCAGTTGGAGACGGATATAGCGGTATGTTTCCCGACGGATTATATCGAGAATATATCGGAGCGTATCACGTTGTACCGCGAGTTGGACAGCATCCGCAGCGAGGAGCAGTTATTGGACTTCCGCAAGAAGTTAATCGACCGTTTCGGCGTACTGCCCGAGCCGGCGGAAGAACTGCTCGAAGTGGTACGATTGCGTTGGCTCTGTTGCCGTCTGGGCGTGGAGAAAATACTGCTCAAGGGCGAACGAATGACGCTGTACCTCGTACAACACAAAGATGCTTACTGGCAGTCGGAGATGTTCGGCAATATCGTTCAGTACGCCGTCACACGCCCCGAGCGATGTCTTCTGCATGAAGAGAAAGATAAGAAAGGTCTGCCAACCGGAAGAAGGATGGTGACCATCACGAATGTGAAAACAATCAACGGAGCGATTACACTCCTATCGAAAATAGAAAGAAACGAAATAGGGAATTAAGATATATGAAATTTATTGGAATCATACCGGCGCGTTACGGTTCGACACGTTTCCCGGGTAAACCCTTGGCGGAGATCTGCGGTAAGACCGTCATTCGTCGTGTGTACGAGCAAGCACGTCAGGCGCTGGATACCGTCGTGGTGGCCACGGACGACGAGCGTATCTACAATGACGTAGATTCGTTTGGCGGTAAAGTTGTCATGACGCGTGCCGATCATAAGTGCGGTACCGACCGTTGTCTGGAAGCCTACGAGGCCATCACTACTCCTTTCTGGCGTGAGCAGAATGACAAAGAGACGGTGATCATCAATATCCAAGGCGATGAACCCTTTATCCAACCGGAACAGATTGAAGCGCTGATGGCTTGTTTTGACAAAGAGGGTACGGACATCGCTACACTCGTTCGGCCGTTCACCGACAAGGACACCAAAGAAGCGCTGGAGAACGTCAACACGCCGAAGGTGCAGTGGGACAAGGCAACCCACGTAGCGCAGATGTTCAGCCGTAAGGTTATTGCCTGTGCAGACGGAACGCATTACCGCCACATCGGTATTTACGCTTACCGCGCAGATGTATTGGAGAAGATCACGAAGTTGCCGCAGAGTCCGCTGGAGATAGCAGAACGCCTGGAGCAGTTACGTTGGCTCGAGAACGGCTATCGTATCTGCGTGGGTGTCACCGAAACCAAGACCATCGGTATCGACACACCGGAAGATCTGCAACAGGCTATCGAATGGTATAAACTGAATGGATAACAAAAAATATTAACCTTTTAAAAACACACAATTATGGCAAAAGAAAATTGTCCGACCCCGCACATTGGTGCGCAGTATGGAGAGATTGCAAAAACGATGATCATGGCAGGTGACCCGCTGCGCGTTAAGCTGATGGCAGAGCGTTATCTGGAGAACCCGGTATTGGTGAACAACGTACGCGGTATGTTGGCTTACACCGGTACGTACAAAGGCAAGAAAGTGACTGTCATGGGTCACGGTATGGGCATCCCGTCCATTGGTATCTACTCGTACGAGCTCTTTAATTTCTATGATGTAGAGACCATCATCCGCGTAGGTTCTTGCGGTGCACGTCAGATGCACGTTGGTTTGGGTGATCTCGTGATTGCACAGGGTAGTTGTACCGATAGTAATTATGGGGCTCAATATGACCTGCCGGGTCATTTCGCTCCGTTGGCTAACTTCGAACTCTGCCGCAAAGCAGTTGATGCAGCTGAGAAACGCGGTTATAAATACCACGTAGGTAATGTACTGGCATGCGACATCTTCTATTCGGAAGACCCGCGTAAGGGCAACTGGACGAAGATGGGTGTGTTGGCAGACGAGATGGAAGCACCGTCGCTCTATATGAACGCAGCACGTGCCGGTAAGAAAGCTCTCGTTATCTGCACCGTCAGCGATCATATTTTGACCGGCGAGGCATTGTCCGCAGAAGCACGTCAAAACACGTTCACGAATATGATGGACGTTGCATTCGATATTGTATCTGAATGAAAAAACAGTTTTTAATTCTGGTATTAGCGCTCTTGCCCCTGGGTCTCATGGCTCAGGAGCAAGAGGTAGCTGATGCACAACCGGCCAAAGAGAAATCGTCAAAAGGCGGTACTCCTGTCTTCACCGGTTTCTCCGGCGGTATGATGCTGCATATCGGTTACCTCTTCTCCAGCGACCCCACCAAAGTATTCAGTAACAGCGGCTTGGGCTCTGAGGCCTACGTCAAGAGTTTACCGAAAGACGGTGTGTGTCTGGGTCTGGGTGGTACGCTGCGCGTGCATCTGTTGGATCATATCCATTTAGGTGCAGAAGGATTTGTGAGCACGATGCCGTTGATGCGTACGGGATCGAATGTGCGCACAGGTTGGGGCGGCGTCATGTGTGACTACTACGGCAATTGGGGAAAGGTTCGTCCGATGATAGGTATGTCGGTCGGCGGCGGTGTGATGAAGCGATTGTACGTCCCCGAAGAAGTACCGTACGTCTTCTCCGGCGACTCCAGCACGGTGTATAACTCCTCTTTTGTGAAGACTCCGTTCTTCTACATGGATCCGTATGTGGGTTTGGAGATCAATCTCAACTCCCATATGGCCATTCTTATTCGCATCGATTACATGCTTCCATTCGGTCGCTCCAAGAGTGGATTAGCAGACATCGGAGATGATGTCAAATGGAGCAATTTTATGACGCCGAGCGGCCCGAGATTGTATGTCGGAGTCATGTTTGGCAAACTGAAAAAGTAGAAAATAAAACAACATAGATAAATGGATAAAAATACATGGATCGGCTTTCTTTTGATAGCCGCGATTATTGTGGGCTTCACGATGCTCAACCGTCCTTCTAAGGAAGAACTGGCAGAGCGTCAACGCGTACAGGACTCGATTACATTCGCTCAGGCGGCAATGCAAGAGGCACAACGCTTGGCGGATTCGGTCAGTTTTGCTACGAGTGAAGCTGCACCGACAGCCCAACCGGTGGTCGAAGAGACCCGACCTGAGGAGCAATTTGTAAAGTTAGAGAATGAACACCTGCGCTTGACGCTGTCTTCTTACGGCGGTGCTATCCAACGCGCAGAGTTATTGGAGTACCACGCTTCGGGCGACAGCATCAACCCGCTGTGCCTCTTCCGCGCCGATGAGTCGTCGTTCGGTTTTACCCTCATCACCATCAACAACCGTATTCTGCAGACCTCCAAACTCATCTTCACCCCCGTGGAGAGCGATGCACCCAACAAAGCCATCATGCGTTGGTACGGTGCGAATGAGGATGCATGGCTTGATTTCGTGTATGAGTTGTCGGACAACTACATGGTGCACCTTGACCTCGTGCCGCATAACATGCAGAACGAGCTGGCGCAGAACATCAACTCGCTCGAGCTTCAATGGCGTCAACTGATTCCTCAGCAGGAACAAGGACGTAAGTTCGAGGAGCGCTATGCCCAGCTGCAATACATGCTCGTGGGCGGCGAGATGGAAAAACTGAGCGAGAGCAAAGACGACAGCGAGAAAGAGGCCGCACGCGTGAAGTGGATCGGCTACAAAGACCAGTTCTTCTCCACCGTCCTCATCGCCGATGACGCCTTCTCTTCGTCGGAGTTTCACTCTACCCTCCAAAGCAAGTACTCGGGTTATATCAAAGAGTATAACACTCACACCTCGGTGCCCTTTGATCTGACGGGTAAGAACCCGACTGGTTTCCGTTTCTACTGCGGTCCTAACCACTACCATACCCTCAAGGCTTATGACGAGGGCGTTGCCAAAGAAGATCGTTTGTATCTCAATAAACTCGTTCCGCTGGGTTGGAAGATAGTCAGCTGGATCAACACGGCGTTGGTCATCCCGATGTTCGACATCTTCACCAGTTGGGGACTGCATATCGGTATCGTCATTCTGCTGATGACCATCGTCATCAAACTCATCATCCTGCCTTTCGTGTTCGTCTCCTATAAATCGAGCGCGAAGATGCGCGTACTGAAACCGCAGATTGATGAGATCAATGCCAAGTTCCCGGCGGACAAGATGCAAGAGCGTCAACAGGCCACGATGCAACTCTATCAGCAAGCCGGCGTGAGTCCTATGAGCGGCTGTCTGCCGATGCTGTTCCAGTTCCCGGTATTGATGGCTATGTTCTGGTTCCTGCCGACGGCTATCGAGTTACGTGGTAAATCGCTGTGGTGGGCAGATGACCTCTCAACCTACGATGCCGTCTTCCATTGGAGCTTTAACATCCCGCTGTTGGGCGATCACCTGTCGTTGTTCTGTCTCTTGATGACTATCTGTAACATCGGCTACACCTATATCACGATGCAGTCGCAGGCCACCGACCCGAACATGAAGTTCATGAAGTACATGATGTACGCGATGCCACTCATGTTCCTGTTCATCTTCAATGACTACGCTGCCGGTTTGAGTTACTACTACCTGCTGTCGCTGTTCATCACGATCCTGCAGACGATGATCTTCCGTTGGAGCATTGACGACAAGAAGCTGCTCAAGGAGATGGAAGAGAACAAAAAGAAAAAAGCCGGGAAACCTAAGTCCGGCTTTATGGAGCGTTTGGAGAAAATGCAACGCGAGCAACAACGCTTAGCTCGCGAGCAGGCCAAAGCGGCTAATAAGCGACGCTAACTCATTGTCCACGAGGGCTTGTCCCTCGTTGGACAACGTTACGCCATCCTGCTCGAGCAGTTGATCGAAATGATCGCAAGCGAGCATCGGGGAAGTGATATCGATAATATGCACACATTGCGTGGACGCAAGGCGGAAGAGCGACAAGTTATACAGCGCGTGGATATTGCGCAGACGCTCGGTCTTACCGCCTAACCAATACAAGAGGTTCTTGCGTTCTTGCATCGACATACCGCGCGTGATATAGGCGAAAAAGCGATTTTCGTCCATAATAGGCAGACTAACCAATACGGGTTCCTGTCCGCACGCGCGTGCTTGCGCGATCTTATTTATATATAATGCCTTATAGGCAACTAAATCCATCTTGGGCTCGTGGTGTTCACCGGGATTAGCGGCAATAGCTTTCCAATCATACGACAAACCGCTCTCAGGTTGAATAATAACAGTCTTGTCCATAACGCGTAAATATTAAAGGTTCAACAACAAATAGGCTACAACAGCCGGTAATTGAAGACAATATAGTGCGACCAACAGGTCAAATACGATACGTTTTACAGTTTTCATAAAGCATTTTGTTTTAAAAACGATGCAAAATTACTGCTTTTCTGGAAGGTGCGCAACTAATTGTGATTAGTGACTAAAAATAATGACAAAAACAGCCAAATTGATGGCTAAAATCAAAATATAGGGATAAAATATGAATAATTCTCATTTCGTCACACGTTCATTGGTGTCTATTACAACCCTACTTTTGCATGTATTTGCCATGCCTGTTTTCTTTTTGGGCTTTCTGCTGATATATGATAGTTCCTGGATGACGCGTTTCCTGGATGCCGGTTTAGGTACGGTCTTCAATGTGCTGATGCTGACGAGTATTCTCATCGGTGTAGTCGGTATATCGCGTATCGTGATGACGGTTACAGGCAATAAAGTACGTATCAGTTGGTGGCAGTATGCGATCTGGAGCTTCGGTGAGGTGTTTGTCTATTCCTGCTTTGCGGCGCTGTATATGGCATTGGTATATGGGGATTATGGCTATTTCCCTGCTTTAGGCGAGTGCCTGCGTCTGTCGTTTGCTACCCTCAGTTATCCGTATATCATTTTTGCGCTACTCATTGCACTCATTCGTCCGGACGAGGAAGAAGCCTCCGAAGAGGATCTGGTGCGTTTTGTGGACAGCACTGGCCGCTTGAAGCTTGTGATTGCTCATGATGTCATTCTGTATGTAGAGGCACAAGAGAACTACGTCTCCATTCATTATATGGAAGGCGAGAAGCAGAAAGAGTATTCCTTACGTCAGTCGATGAAGGGTATCGAAGATCTGATGGCGAAGCATGGTATTATTCGTTGTCAACGCTCTTATTTCGTTAACCCGCGCCACGTGACGGTACTGCGGAGAGACAAGGAAGGGTTCATCCAAGCGGAGTTGGATGTGAACAACGGTAAACAAGTGCCCGTTTCACCTAAGTACTACGAGCAGTTGAGTAAAATGCTGTAAGGATTAACGAGTTAGCGAATTAACGAGCATACCACAGGCGGCAAGGATATCTTCACCACGGGAACGACGAATCGTGGTAGTCAAACCGTTCTGCGTGAGATAGTCTCGGAACCACTCCATTTGTTTTTCATCGGACGCCGGAAAACGGCGTTCGTTTTTTATATCCTCCACCCCGGCATGGAAACGGATAAGGTTGATACGACAATTGAGCCCTTTGAGCAAACGGAGCAACTCTTTGGCATGGCGGATCGTATCGTTCTGTCCGTGCCAGCATATGTACTCAAAACTCACGCGACGCTGATGACTCCAGTCGTACTGTTTGAGCAGGGCAACCACCTCGGTGATGGATAGCATTTTCTCCGCCGGCATGATGGTTGCACGCTCTGCGGGGAAAGGATCATGCATCGAGATAGCCAGATGACACTCACTCTCGTCCAGGAACCGTTTCATGGCAGGAACGCCTACCGTCGAGACGGTAATGCGCTTCGGTGACCATGCGCAGCCGTACGGTGCGGTCATGATCTCCAACGAACGCAGAACGTTGTCGAGATTGTCCATTGGTTCGCCTTCACCCATATAAACCACATTCGTGAGTGGTGATTGCTCATTGGTGATTGCTAATTGGTCAATCTCAAAGATCTGATTGATGATTTCGGCCGGAGAAAGGTGTCCGTGAAAACCCAGCGTACCGGTCATACAGAACTTGCATCCCATCTTACAGCCCATCTGGGTGGACACGCAGAGTGTCGCACGGTCTTCCTCGGGGATATAAACCGATTCTATGAACTGATCGCCCACAGCAAAGAGGTACTTGCGTGTACCGTCCACGCTGACAGCCTCGCGCACCGGTGCATGGCGCCCGATAGTGTATTGTGCTTTGAGTGCTTCGCGTCCCTTGAGGGAGATGTTAGTCATCTCGTCAAAGGACGTCACACGACGGATATAGAGCCATTCCGCCAGTTGTTTACCGGCGAACCGCTGCAATCCGACGCTCAATGCGATGTCCTGCAGTTCAGACAATGTTTTCCCTAAAAGGACCTCCACTATTCAATTTTCACTTTTCACTTTTGAGCATCGTCACGTCCACATGCGGATAAGCGAAGGTGAAGCCTTGCGGCGGCAGTTCGGTGTAGAAACGTTCTTGCAGCTCGAAGAAGACATCCCAATAATCGGCGGCGCGTACCCACGCACGCACGACGAACGTGATATCATTCTCATTGAGCGATTTGAGTGCCACAAACGGCGCAGGGATTGCGTCCATGCGGTAGTTAACCGTGGAGAGTTGGTAAGCCGATATATTGAGTTCCTTATAGAGTTTCTTCATGTCCGTCTTCGCCTTCAGCACGCGCTTATCGCTATTCAGGATGGCCAGTATAGCCTCTTTGCAAGCCGCCGCATCGACACCGTACGACACGCTCACGAGCCATTCAACACGCCGCAACGGACGACCGTTATAGTTGTTGATCACGCCGTTCGAGAGTGCTCCGTTGGGTAGAATCACCACCCTATTATCCGGAGTCAGCACTTTCGTGGCGGTTATATTGACCTCGATCACTTTACCCGTCACACCTTGCGCCTCGATCAGGTCACCGGCTTTGAAGGGCTTGAAGGCGAGCAGCATCAGTCCTCCGGCGAAGTTCTGCACCGTACCGGAGAGTGCCATACCAATAGCCATTCCACCGGCAGCTAAGAGCGCGGCAAGCGAGGTCGTGTTCACGCCTAAGGTACTCACAGAAATAACCACCAGCAACACCGTCAGCGTAATGGAGACGAACGAGGTAACAAACGAAGCGATAGTGGGTTCCGTACCACGCTTGTCAAACACACGCTTGAGGATGTTCTTTACCCAGCGAATAAGGAAGATACCGATGATAAAGATGAGCAAAGCTGCCAGCACTTTGATACCGAACTGAATGGCTTTATCCGCAAAGATCTGCCAGAAGCTATCTGGATCTTCTTTGGCTAACGCAATCATCTGCCGCGCGCCCTCACGCACCGAGTCGCGCCGCTGTTGGATCTGTTCCGCCGTGGGAGCAGCCACTTGGAGTAAAATATATAGCAGGTTCATACTTATCGAATTCTATCGGCTGCGCGCACCAATGCCTCATCTTTGAGGATCCGGCGCGTGGCCATGAGGGTTAATACGAAACATACAAGCGGAAAGGACGCCCACGGCATGAGGTGCCAATCCACGCCCAGCGCCAGTTTAGCCTGCCATATATAAATCGCCAGCACACCGTAATAGCCCAGG
>Ga0247611_10006738_pt1 | contig 14640 bp, 13 predicted proteins | sample 177DNAGHGhighgp2_FD_192422 | JGI IMG/M metagenome (GOLD analysis project Ga0247611, IMG submission 192422) | Sheep rumen microbial communities from Palmerston North, Manawatu-Wanganui, New Zealand - 1770 DNA GHGhigh gp2 | ecosystem: Host-associated > Mammals > Digestive system > Stomach > Rumen...
TGATGCCAATCAGATGTCCGCGTTCCCTGTCGGGATAAAAATCCGTGACCGTAATCGGGAAACGCTGCCACTGAAGATTTTGAGAAGAGGAGTAATAGACCTCCCTTCCTTGCCGAATCACCCATAAATCATTCCATATCAATACTTTGTTGATTTCTTTGCTTTCTCCTAACGGAGAGGGAATCCGTTTTGAAGTGCGCCAATTGTCTTCCGTCAGCATGAGCGGAAAGGTGTCGTGCTTGATGTTGACTCCAGCTAAGCCGTACAGCCCGTCGCGCATGTCAAATGCCGTGACATTTACCCAATCTGTTGAAATAACCGGCCGTTCCAGTGGTGTGAAGGTTACGCCATGGTCTTCGGAATAGTAGAGAACAGCTTCTTTGCCGGATCCAGTCAACCAAATATGACCCTGCGCATCTGTGCAAACTTGTCGGAGAACCACATCTCCACTTACGGCTTGCTGAAACCAACTTTTGCCATGGTTTTCAGTGCGATAGCAATGACTCCATTTTCCCCACTCGTCGTATGTGACGGCTATGGCGGTGTTCGTGTCTATAAAAGAGAGTTGATTTACGGTTATCCAAGTGTTATCGTTAACGAGAAAGAGCGGTGAGGCGCAATGCCAGTCGGAGTGGATGTCATCGGTGTAATAGACTTTGCCCCGCCCCGATGTCAGCCAGCAGGTCCCGTCAGGTGCGAGCGCAAAGATGGGAAAACCGCCCAGCAAATCAAGTTCAGCACGATAGTCACGGTTTTCGCGCTCCTGAGCCATGCCAGAAATCAGCAAAGAGAGGAAAACCAGCACAAGGGGGATGTTTTTCATAGTGAGTTCATTTAAACAACTTTACAATAATGACACAAAAATGGCAAAAGGTTGCAGTTCGTCGTGTTTTCTCCCGCAGACTTCGCAGAACATCGCAGACCTTTTCTGCGTAAATCTGCGGGTTCTGCGGGAAAATCAGCCTACCGTATCACCTTCGTGAACACCGGTGCCTTGTCTTTCTCCACTGTCACATATACTTGGATCTCGTCCGTGGGCATGTCCGGCTTGTCCTCGCGGGGAAGGTTGACGGCGGTGAAGAGGTACTCCGTGCCGTCGGGGAGCTTGCGGGAGGCTACCGTCTTGGCCTTGGCGTGGATCATCGGGTAGCCATCGACCGCCGCGTCGAAGATGGCGGCCTCTTCAGCGCTAGCCTCGTGCTGCACGGGAAAGTCCGCCAGTTGGATATATTCGCCCTCAAGGAATCCGTTGGTTTTCAGGAAATTGTCCACCTCTTGGGGCATCGCTTCCAAACGGGCGGCGCGGACTCCGTAACCGGGCAGGATCTCCGCGTTGGGCTCAGCCACCGCCAAGTCCTTCACGCTGGATTCCAGTCCGCCGCTGCCGAAGGTGCAGAACGGTACGATTTTCTTTCCGCTGAAGTCGGCGCTGTTGAGGAAGGTGGTCACGGGCGGCGCGTACGTCCCGAACCACACGGGGAAGCCGAGGAAGATGACATCATAGTTGGCGATGTCCGCTTTGACGGGTTGAATCTCAGGGAGGATGCCCTGCTCTTGATCTTTCTTGCAACGGTCGATGGTCGCATGGAAATCAGGATTGTAGGGATTCACCATCGTGATTTCCTCGATGTCGGCACCGAGTTTGTTGGCAATTTCCACCGCCACGGCCTTGGTATTGCCGGTCTGGGAGTAGTAGAGGACCAGCATCTTAGGGGCTTCCTCTTTCGGGGTTTCTTTCTTGGAACCGCAGGAGACGGCGGTCAGCGTCACAACTGCGAGAAGCAGTATCAATATGGGACTTTTCATACGATTGTTCTTTGAATTCAGGCGCAAAAGTACTATTTTTTCTGATAATTCTCCCGCAAATTCTGCTGATCGTCTAACTCCGGTCTAACTCCGGTCTAACTCCGATGTAACTCCGATACAACTCCGATACAACTCCGATACAACTCCGATACAACTCCGATACAACTCCGTATGATTCGCTGATTTTGGTTGTCACTATTGTGCCTTACGACTGAACCAAGTTGACAGGTTAATAATTTACGTCTGTTTTAGGTTGTCGCATGTTCTTATACAAAGAACAAACACACCCCCACCACGCTGATGACGGCGCCAATGACCTCGCGGACGGTCACCTTTTGGTGGAACAGGATGGCCGCCGGGGCGATGATGAGGATGGGCGTGAGGGCGAATATGGTCTGCGCGATGCCCGCGGAGGTGTACATGGTGGCCAACAGCGACGCGCTGACCCCGATGAACGGCCCGAAGATGGTGGAGGCGAACACGCATCCCATCGCCTTGCGGTCGCGGACGGCACTGCGCAGCTTCGCCAGCCCGTCTTTGCTGAACAGCATCAGCGAGAGGAAAAAGCCCGCCAGCCCGATGTAGGCGCGGATGGTGGTAGCGGCGAAGGGCACGCAGATGCTGACCGGCAACGGCAGCAACGCGCCTTCAAAGACCGCGTCTTGGGAAATGTTGAGCGCCGTGAGCGCCGCTTCGTAGTGTTGGAGTCCCAGCTTGCTGAGCACCAGTCCGAAACCTTGACAGATGCCAGCCATCGCCGCGTAGAAGATACCCTTGGCGGGCAGCTTGAAACGCAGCCCGTGATGCTCCGAATCATCGCTTTTCGAGAGAATCGACAGGGCAATACCACTCAGGGTGACGACCATGCCGAGGATGGCGACCGGACGCATCTGCTCGCCGAGGAGGATCCGTCCCGTGAGGGCCGCCGTGGGGGCCGAAAGCGTCATGAAGAGCTGTCCGAAGCGCGACCCGATGTGGATGTAGCCCTGCATCAGGCAGTAGTCGCCGATGACGTAGCCGACCACGCCCGAGAGCAGCAGCCAGCCCCACGTGCCGCCGTCGGCGTAGCGCGGGTAGGGGACGCCCATCACCAACCAAAGGGTGAGGACGAGGAAGCACAGAGACATTGTCATCCGTATCGTGTTGAACGGCAACGAGCCCATCCGCTTCGAGCCCACTTCCGCGAAAAGCGCCGTGGCGGTCCACGAAAGGGCGACGAACAACGAAATCAATTCTCCTATGAACATCAACTATTTTTTTCGGATTTTTGGGGAAAAGCGTCCTGTCTGGTTGCAATACTCCTCGTATTCTTCGCCGAAGTCGCGGCGGAGACGGTCTTCTTCCGTGCGTACTTGCACGAGCATAATGGCTACGAACACTAAGAACACCACCACCGACTGCCATGTCCACAACCAGAGGCAACAGCCTATCAGATAGACGAATATGCCGGTCAGCATCGGGTTTCGGCTGAGACGGTAGGGACCGTCGGTCATCAGGTGCTTGGTGCGCGGGGCAACCTCGTGACCGAAGGCGTCCATCGGGTTGCCGTTACCTACGCGACGCATATAGACGATGGCCCAGATACTCAACACCAAGCCTACTACAGCGAGAATTAACGTGATGATGACTTGTGCGGTATTGACATCTGTGGCGGGCCGACCAGAACAGAGCCACATGATTACGGGAATCAGCACCACAAACAGCACGAAGCCGAGTGCGTACCCGAAGATTTCTTTGAATTTGTTCATCTTATAACGTTTTAATTGTTATCTCTACCGAGCTCTTGCCCCTATCGGGGCTGCTCAATGTGTTTTTAATTGTTATCTCTACCGAGCTCTTGCCCCTATCGGGGCTGCTCAAGGAAAACTCTTAACTATTAACTATTATCTCTACTCTCCGCGCCACCTCTTCCGAGTGGTCCACCAGCAGCTGGCCGTGGTTCATCCTCTCGAAGACCTCCACGTGCGCATCGGGACATAGCGAGAGCAAGTGTTTGACCTGCGGCTTCGCAACAAAAGCTTCCTTGGTACCGTGCCAATAGTGGATGTCGGCTCCGTGAATAGATTCCAATCTGCTGGTATATACCGATTTGTACCCATCCAACACCGCGCGGGTCTTCCCCGACGGATAGACCTTCCGGACCTCATCCAACAGCACATCGAAATAGTGCGAGTGGAACACCCGCCGCCAGAAGCCGGTCCAGTGATAGCAGGTCCACACGTTGAGGGCCTGGTAGTGGCGAAGCGGTCCCACGGTCCACCTGGGCAGCGGTAACAGCGGTGCAGCATCCATGATGGCGTGGTCGATGACGATTTCGTTGCGCTCCAACATCCGCGATAGGATTTTGCCACCCAACGAGAGTCCGTAGGCGACATCCATTCGCCCAGCGAGATTCTCCTGCACATAGCGGATGGCCTGCGCGGCCTGGTCATCGACGGAGGTGAAACGGGAGGGCTTGCCGAGCAGAAAGCCGTCAATATCCGCCGTTATAATGCGGAAATCCTCCTTCAGCAACTCCACCAACGGAAGGAAAATCTCGTGCGAGACTCCCAAGCCGGGAAGCAGCAGGAGGGTCGGTTTTTCGGGAATGCCGTAAAGGTGGAAGTCCATAGGTCTATAACAATACAGCTGTTTTGCTAAGGGCGTGGCTGGACGGTTGACGCGCCAGAGGTGCTGCAGTTGACAACGGGATGACAATCCTCTGAAGAGGTCCCGTACGTGAGCGTGCTGGCACCGCTGAGTTCCACATTCAGATCAGAGCAGACCGTGACATCGGCATCGCTGGCGCCACTCATCTCCCCGAACACCGACATGGCGGAAAGATTAGCCGCTTTCAGAGTGCTGGCCCCGCTCAGGTCTATCTCCATTTTGGTCTGGCAGGCACCGCTTAAAATGGCATCCGAAGACCCCGAAAGGTCAATGTCCAGTTCAGTGGCCTCAACAATGCCCCGATAGGTTGACGCGCCGGAGAGTTCAATGTCCACATCGTCACCTCTAAGGTCGCCCGTGAACGAAGAAGCCCCGCTGAGCTCAAGGTCACTCAGGTTGGCATTGGCCGGAATGACAGCCACGGCTTTGCCGTTATACATAGTGTTCGGTTTGAATCCGATTTGCAATTCGCCGTCAACGACTCTCACCACCACCCTGTCGTGCGCAAGCTCGCCCACCGTGACGACCACATCGGTCACTTGGTCGCTGACGGTTACATCAAAAGCGTTACTCACGTCAAGTTTCGTGTATGCCCCGTTGATAGGATAGTTTTTGGTGGCAGGAGTACCCCAATCTTTTGTGCATCCGAAGAATAAGATGCTCAAAGACAGTAGAATGACAATGTTTTTCATAATTCAATATATAAACAATTAATATTCGGCAAAAGTACAATTTTTGTTTTAACACAAGGTCATCACGAATGGCGAGGCGTTTCAGGCGTGCGTGCTGCGGTAGGCTTCCAATCGTTGATTCAACAAGTCAAGGAGTTCCTGGGGTTTCATCGACAAGCGGTAGGTAGAAATCTCATCCTTGTTTCCGATGCTATGGTTTTTCGTTTTCTGAATCTCATCATTTTTATAGCGGATTCCTATCAGCTGTTTGGTGATATCCGTGAAGAAGAACTCCTCCACTTCTGAAAAAGAGATCTCACAACTTTTCGCGCTGTTCACAGTCACCTTGTCGTCGGCAACTTCCAAAAACGGCGTTTTTTTGACCTTTTCTTTCCAGTATAAATATGCCTGATACAATCCAAAGCCAAGAAGTAAAAAAACAATTAACCACGATATCCAGTTATGGCTTCCTTCCAAAATCAAAAGAATCAAATTGCAAAGTCCGGCAACAATAAAACAAATTGCGGCGACGATAGGGCTTTTCCCATAAGAATGATAAATTTTGATGTTTTCCATAATCTCGGTGTTTTATTTTCGCGAAGATTCCCGATAGAACTTCCACGTGTCGCTGTGGCCGTCGCGGTAAGTGAAGCTCCACTGCAGTTTATGGTCCGTCAGCGTGTCGAGATGGAATTTGTATTCGTAGTCAATGCTGCCGCTGACGACCTTGATGATTTCCTGCGCCAGTTCGTCCTCTCTGTCGCCTTCAACCACCTCCATTCGGAAGCTCTCCTTGATGCCGGCGAAGTAGAAATCCTCCCCTTCCAAACGCCACTTGCTGGGACTGACGTAGTTGAACACATACGTCACTTTCTTGCCATTCTGAAGGGTGGCGATATAGACTTGCCGGGCGGAGTCGAGGGCGGTGCCGCCAGGGTAAAAGTCCATCGTGCCGGTCTCGTGTACGTCAAGGTGGGCACCTTTGAGGTCATAGTTAAACGCATGTTCGTAGGTGTAGTGTCCCCCGACCTTAGCATTTCCATTAATATTGTTTCCGCTCTTACAAGCAGTTATAACGACAATCGATAATGCTGTTATGCAAATAGTTATAAATTTTTTCATTATTTGGTAGATTGGATATTCAAAGCGCAAAAATACATTTTTTAGAGCTTCCGCAACGTCTTTGCCACAAGTCCAAACGTCTCACGTCCAACGTCTCGCGTCTATATTCCGACAGAAAGTTCCGCTAATGCACTAATTATGAACTTTTTTTGTACCTTTGCGCCCTCAAAAATTAGGGCAGAAAAGGAATGAAACCTTGGCAAATAGCGTTGTTCATCATTTTGATAATCACTTGTTTAGGGATTATCAGCTTCTTCTATCCTGAGGAGGGCATTATGCTTGCCAAACACAGCGTCAACTTCCCTTCCATCGAAAAAGTGCTCTCCGACCCGGACGCAGACCTCCCCGAATTGCCCGGCGACAGTCTCTCCCGCGACAAACGCATCCCGAAGGCCACGCTCTTCAACCGCAAGAAGCGCGAGGCCATCATCGCGGAAATCGCCAAGGAGGACTCCGTCAAGCAGAAACGGGTTGAGGAGCAGATGGATACGCTCGAGCACTTCAAGACCACCCTCGCATCGGAAGGCCATTTCTACCTGCCCGACGGCGATATCACCTACTTCGACAAATTCTTCGCCAAAGCGGCCTCAGCCAGATCCAAGAACGAGGTCTTGCGCGTGCTCCACTACGGCGATTCGCAAATCGAGATGGACCGTATCTCCGGCAATCTCCGCACCTGGATGCAGTCGAAGTTCGGCGGCGGCGGTCCGGGGTTGTTGCCTGCCATCCAGACCGTGGCTTCTTACGCGGTGAGCCAGTCGGCCAACGGCGCGTTCACTCTCTATTCAACTTACGGCGACGGTGCGCGGGCACGCGGCAACTACGGGCTCATGCTCAAATGCTACCGTCTCACCGGCAGCGGCTCATTCTCCGCCAATGCCACCAGCAACAAGCGCACTGACAGCCGCGTGAAACGGTTCTCCCGCGTCACGATGCTCTACAACGACCACGACGGCAAGTTCCGCGCCACCCTCACCGACCGCAAGCACGGCTTCGACTCCACCTGCACGAGCGAAGGCGCTGGCATACACGCGATGCGCTGGCATACAGACTCTTCCACCGCATCGCTGCGCATCAATATGCAGGGCACGGCCGATATCTACGGCATCATGATCGACAACGGCCCGGGCGTGAGCGTCGATAACATCCCGCTTCGCAGCTCCTCCGGCGACCAGTTCACCCTCGTCACCGACACCATCCTGCGCCAATGCTATCAAAACTCCAACGTCGGGATGATTATCCTGCAATTCGGCGGCAACCAGATGCCGTCGGTTTATAGCACCGCTGCCATCAACAAATACTGCACCATCATGCAGAAACAGATACGCCGTATCAAAAGTGTCTGCCCCAACGCCACGCTGCTGTTCATCGGTCCCTCCGACATGAGCCATTCGTACGGCGGCTCGTTGCAGACTTACAAGTTTCTGCCCGCAATGGTGGACAGCCTGCGCAACATGTGTCTGCGCAACCACGTGGCCTACTGGGATTTGTACGAGGTGATGGGCGGCCGCAACTCGATGGTCGCTTGGGTGAAGAAAGGATGGGCCGGTCCCGACTATGTGCATTTCACCCCCGCTGGCGCGAACTATGTGGGCAAAACACTGGCCGAGAATTTCGCCACGATATACGAACTCTACACCACCCGTCGCAAGATGGGTGCCGAACAATTCGACAATTTATGGGAGGCCGCGCAAAACTGACATTCATCATATTGATTATCAGCAGTATGACTGCTTTTGCGCAGGTTGACGAGACCGCCGACAGCGTTGCCATGGTGATGGAGGCTGACACCTCGGCGGTATGGGTACTGCCCGAGTTGTTCTCGGCCTACGACTCCACGTTTTCCTTCATCCATTTCAACGACGACACGCTCTTTTGGGGCAAGGACAGTATGCCGTTGGTGCGCTTCTACGAAAAATGGGACCGCGTGAACCGCACCCACAAGGGCTACGTCCATATTATGCATATCGGCGGCTCGCACGTGCAGGCGGGCACCATGTCGCACCGCATCCGCAAACATGTTTTGGCGGAATACGGCGGCGAACCGGCCGACCGCGGGCTGATATTCCCCTACTCCGCGGCCAACAACTGCAACAATCCCCGCGACTACAGGATTTCCAAGTCCAATGTCTTCTCGCTGATCCGGAACGTCTATCAGCAGTACCCGTCGCCGCTGGGCATGTCAGGAATTTCCGTCTATTGCACGCAGTCGGATCAGTCCATCACGTTCACGATGAACGAACCGGACTATGACTTCGCCACCGACACGCTCGTGCTCTTCGGCCGCTCCAACGGCCACTACATCGACCCTGTCCTGAAATACGACACCATTTGGCGCTTCCCCGACGAATCCGACCTGGAGAACGAACGATACTACTTTTACCCCGGCCGCTCTTTGCAGGAGTTCACTTTCCACTTCCCCTGCGGCGCGGCTGACACATTCTTCGTCAACGGGCTGTGGCTCAAGAACGGGAAGCCTGGCGTAACCTTCACTTCCATAGGCGTTAACGGCGCGGCAGTACCCTCCTATCTGCGGTGCAAGAACTTCACCCGCGATCTCAAGGCCTTTCCACCCGACTTGGTGATTTTCGGCATCGGCGTGAACGACGCTTTCGCCGCCGATTTCGATTCCACTGCCTTCAAGAACAACTACTTGCAGCTGATTGCCCGCATCCGCGAGGCCAATCCCGACTGTGCGTTCATCTTCTTGTCGAACAACGACACGTGGAAGCGCGCCCGGAAGGGCCGATACACGGTGAACAAGACCGGTCCGGAGGTGAGCGACGTCATGCACCGCTTGGCGAACCTCACGGGCGGCGCCTGCTGGGACCAGTTCGAGGTGATGGGCGGGCTCGGCTCCATGGCCAAATGGCAGGCCAAGGGACTCGCACAGAAAGACCGCGTCCACTTCACCGTCAACGGCTACAACCTCATCGGCGACCTCTTCTGGCACGCCATTGTCCAACCCCTTAAATCGATGCAACCATGACCTGGGAGAACGTTTCGCAATTTCTGATCAACCTGTTCTCGTTCGATGAGACGCATCCACTGCTGTTCACCCAGTTCAACTTCTGGGCATTCTTCGCCATCGTCTATGCCCTTTTCGCCCTGTTCCACAGCAAACGGCTGCTGCGCAACACATTCCTCTTCTTCGTCAGCCTGCTCTTCTACTACAAAACCTCCGGTCTTTTCGTCCTTATCTTGCTGTTTGACACCTTCTTAGACTACTTCCTCGGCGTTTTCATGGACAAATCGCAGCGAAACGGCTGGCGCAAGACGTTCATGATTTCGGGTGTAGTCATCAACTTGCTGATACTCTTCTACTTCAAGTACGCCTACTTCTGCACCGACGCTTACAACACGATTGTCGGCAGCGAGCACGAGGTCATCAACTGGTTGGCGCAGTGGACCAACAACTGGACGGGCACGAACTATTTCGACGCCTCCAAGATCCTTCTGCCCGTGGGTATCTCGTTCTATACCTTCCAGAATATCAGCTACTTGGTAGATGTCTATAAACGGAAGATCGCGCACGTTTCCAACATTCTCGACTTCGGATTCTATGTCTCGTTCTTCCCGCAGTTGGTCGCCGGTCCGATTGTGCGCGCCGACCAATTTGTGCCGCAGCTCTACAAGAAGTTCTTCCTCACCCGCCGGCAGTTCGGCATCGCTGTTTTCTGGATTCTCAACGGCTTGGCCAAGAAGCTGATTATGAGCGACTACTTGGCGGTCAACTTCGTAGATAGAGTTTTCAACAACCCGTCGCTGTTCACCGCGTTCGAGAACCTGTCGGCGCTGTTCGTCTATTCGTTGCAGGTCTATGCCGACTTCTCGGGCTACACCGACATTGCCATCGGCGTGGCCATGCTGATGGGTTTCTACCTGCCGAAGAACTTCAACTCGCCGTACAAGGCCACCAACCCGGGCAATTTCTGGAAGCGGTGGCACATCTCGCTCTCCAACTGGCTGAAAGACTACCTCTACATCCCGTTGGGCGGCAACCGTAACGCCACTTTCGGCACCTACCTCTGCATCTCGCTCATCGCGGCCGTCATCATCCTGCTCACCAAGAGCGTGGTGATCACCTGCATCATCGGCGGCATCGCGCTGGCGCTGCTCGTGGCTTCATTAGTGAGCAAGAAAGCGCGATTGAAAATCAGCACCAACCTCAACATGATGAACACCATGCTGTTAGGGGGCTTGTGGCACGGTGCTTCGTGGAACTTCATGATTTGGGGCGGCTTGAACGGCATTGGCATCCTGTCGTACAAAATCTGGCGGCACGGCAACATGCTCGTGCGCAGCACTATCGCCACGGTGATATTCGTCACTTTCTTGATCACCAACCACTTGTGGCCGCATCCCGCGCTGATGATCGGCGTGGTGTGGAGCGGCGTGTGGTTCGCGGGAACCTTAATCAAGACCGTCTTCACGCTCATCAAGCCCGACAAGACGGTGGAGTGGTTAGACAAGACGTGGGGCATCATCCAGACGTTCGTCTTCATTTCGTTTACGCGGTTGTTCTTCCGTTCCGGCTCCAACCTCGACCCGGCCACTGCCAACGAGACGGCGTGGGAGACCGCCAAGGCGATGGTCAACAGCATTGGCGGGCAGTGGAACGTCGCGGCCATTCCCGACATCCTGGCCAACTACAAGTTCGTCTTCATCATGTTCGTTCTCGGCATGGTCATCCACTGGCTTCCCGACCGTTGGAAGCGCTGGTACCGCATCAACTTCGCCATGCTCCCGCTCTGGCTGATGGGTCTCATCGTGGTCGCGGCCGTCTTCGTGCTCTACCAGTTCGTCACTGCGGACCTGCAGCCGTTCATCTACTTCCAGTTCTGAGTGGTAAGACAATAGGCAAAAGGCGATAGTTATATCAGCCGCACTGCCAACAACTCTTTCCCGATTTTGTGAATGGCGGTCTGTATTTTCGACACCTGTTTTTCCGAGATATACTGTCCTCTTTTATACTGGCGCATCAGTGAGGGGTTGATGCCCGACATGTTGGCCAGTTTGGTCATATTGAGGTAATCGTAGTAGTTCAGGAAAGAGGGCATGTCGTATTTGTACACGAACGTGGTGTTTTTCAAGTCATCAGGGTCTTCTCTTCCTATCTCTTCGAACACTTCAATAAATTCTTTCACCGAGTTTTCAAAATCAGCTTTGGCTTCGGCCACAGTGTTGCCGTCTCCGAAAACGGTGGATTTGGTGTCTGGGGTGAAGATAGTGAACGTACCGTCTTTGCCCATCTCAATCAATGCTATTCTTTTTTTCATATCTTTATTTTTATTCCCTAATTATCAGAACCCTATCTGGCGTTTCAACTTGTGGTAGAGGCCAGTTTTCACTTCCTTCGATCCATGCCTTTCGATTTTCAAAATGTCCTCCTTCTGTGGATGAGCATAAATGTCATGATTGCCTCCTGTCCGCAAAAGAAACCACCCGTGACTCTCTGCAATTCTTCGTAATTCATTCCATTTCATATCATTTCAATTTTGTTTTTTTAGTCGCCGCAAAAATATAACTTTTTTGGCATATAACAATGTCGTGTTATATTTTTTTACGGCGACAGGATAATCATCATCGCGTCGGCATCTTTCCCCGACTGTACGCTTTCTATCCCTAAGTATGTTTTTTTTCAAAAATGTTACATCCAAAAAAATTATTTCTCAAACCAGTGTTTTCTTTATCCGCCGCAAGTCATCCGAAAAGGAACTTTCCATAGAAAATTCCAGGGCTCACGCCGTTCACCGTATGAGCCCTGGGCCCAAATACGGAATGTAATGACGAATTATCAATGAATGAAATGAATCAATAACGCCCCTCCGTGCGCCCTCCTAAATCCCGAACGCCTCCCGATGCCAAATAATGTAGCGATAGGCCTTCATCAACAGGCTGAATTTCGAGAAACTATCGTCCTGCATGGAGGTTGGGGTGATTTCGCCGATGAAGCGCATGAACGGCAGACTTGTGGCAGGAAACGAACGTCCGTCGCATTGAACTTGGAACGGGGTCTTATAGGGATAGTAGCCATTTCTACACGAATTGTCGGTATGGCTCACTACCAATGTTTTGCCAGCCTTGTTCCGAAAGGTGATTTCGAAAGTGCTGGAAGAGGTGCAGGTTCCATCTTGGTAACTTTGGATGATTTCCGTCCAAATGCTGTCGTCGAGATGGGGAAGGAATTCCAAAACGCGCTCCTTCGTGGCACTGTCGCACCAGGTGCTAAAATCCACCCACGTCCTGGCGTATGGGAATACAAATCGTCTGAGGGAGTCGTAATCATCCTGTGTGAATCCAAAATCGGCCACCCTCACCGATGCATCATACCCTGTGTTGAGTGCTTTCAGCTCTTTGCGAAGCTGTTTGTCAGTGAAGGTATGTGTGAACTCCGCACCTTTTCTCCAGAGCGATAACTTTTTGATAACGAATTTGTCGCCTTCCTGTTGATAAAGAACCCTCTCCGAATAGCGTTGCCCAACGCAAGGGAAGAACTCGTAAACGATGTCAACCGACTCGACCGGACTCTTCAGGAACTCTTCCAACGGACGCTCAAGGCGATAGGGGGTAATGACCGGTGTATCTATTTTTGCAAGATATTGTCGCGCACCATCGGAGAGCAGCAAGTTCCCTTCGAGTTCTCCTGTGCCGATTTGCACATCCTCGATGGGGAATGTAGTCTTCAAATGCCTGTACCACTTTTGGTTACGTTGGTCGTATAGGATAAGATCATAAGGACTGTCCATCGCCACACGGGTATCACCTGACTCGACCTCCTGCTTCATATCACCTTTTTTATTACTGACGTAGCAATAACGGTTTGGTTCCAGCGGTATATCTTCGGTGTAGAGTCCGCAGGAGATCAAGCCTTCCGCTGAAATCCGATACAGGCTGTCTATTCGCTCCCGTCGCGCCGACTTCACGTTCTCGTTATAAGACAAACCGTAAATAGACTGATTATCAGCATGTTTTATTTCAGCGAAATAGCAAGGACCATTAGTGTGCACAGTGTCGAAAGTGAGCAAATCGGCACTTCGAAGCAGTTGGTTCCCCCGCGTGACGATCACCCATTCGTCGTTTTCGCGATCCACGGCAAAAGCACGGATGTTAAGCGGGATTTCCCGCCAGCAGATGGTATCGACAGAGGTCCAGAAATAACGGTCGGCTTGCTCCATCATCATCTTCGAGCGACAAATCGCAAAGGAGTAGAAGAAATAGTTCTTCTTTATTTCAGGGTGCTGGTCGTATGGGGTGGGAATTTTCTCATAATGCGCCCAGTTGTCGCGGGTTATCATCAGGCTCTCCCTTGAGATGCCTTCGGAATCCTTCCAATTGAGCCGTCCCATTCCGTCGTGCCCGTTGTCATCCATGTCGAAGCGAAACTCACAGTCCGGAATCCTCGTAATTTCCTGGAAATGGAGACCTTTGTCGGACGAATAATACATGATGCTGTCCACGCGGAGCCAAACCTGTCCACCGGCACGGCCTAACACCCAAGTCTTGTCTCGCTCCATCCGGTACGGCAAAGACAGATATTCCCAAGTTTCACCTCCGTCGGTGGAGCGTAAGTATTGGTTATAGTGCGAACTTGTGTCCGACGGATCGAAAATTCTGCCGAAAACGAGCACAGTGTTGGTGTCGGGACACACCACATAGCTGAAATCCACCGCATAATTGTTTGGGTGCGACAGCCTCTTCCACGTATTCGACATGCCATTTGTATGCCAAACGTCATAGTAATCGCTCATCCAGATTTCGCCCGAAGGAGAAACGGCGAATGAGGCATTGTTTGCGCTGAAGTTCAGGCTTGCCTTATAGTCGCGGGGCGTGTTCTGTCCTATTGCGCTGACCAAGAACACCAATATCAGCAAAACGACAACTGTCCGTTTCATAAAACCTATGTATTTTAAGGTGCAAAAATACATTTTTTTAAACCATCAAAGGCTGGCGCAAAGAATGCACCAGCCTTTGACAATTTACCAATTCAATAAAAGACGGGAAAATCCTTTGACAGTGAAAGGACTATGCCGTCACAGCGTTGCGTTGGAACACCATCGGGAAGGTGATGACAGCGTCATTCTCATCCGTGAACTGGAAGTTGATGGTGATGGTGTCGGCGTTGTCGTCGTAGGTGAAGTTGATTTGATAATTGATGGGGTTGCCGTTCTCGTCGTTGCCGACAGCGGTCAGGGTGCCGGTGTGGGTGGCGCCGTCATAGACGTATGCAAGATCCATTTGGGAAATCTCTTCCATCGTGTATTCGCCGTTCATTTCCATAGCATTGAGGACGACCACATTGTCGCTGAAAGTGATGTGCGCATACTGGTTGTCGAAGTTCATCTGGATGCTCATGGCCTCGGCGTTGAGGTCGTTAGAGTCACTGCAAACA
>Ga0247611_10006739_pt1 | contig 14640 bp, 12 predicted proteins | sample 177DNAGHGhighgp2_FD_192422 | JGI IMG/M metagenome (GOLD analysis project Ga0247611, IMG submission 192422) | Sheep rumen microbial communities from Palmerston North, Manawatu-Wanganui, New Zealand - 1770 DNA GHGhigh gp2 | ecosystem: Host-associated > Mammals > Digestive system > Stomach > Rumen...
TTGCGAAATCTACTCCCATGATGAAAAGGTGTTTGCGGAGTGGGTGAACCTGCGCGGGAAGACCCGTACGATCACCTATCCGGTGACGAAAGACGACATCGGCGGTATGAGTGTCCATCTGCTGTGCATCCATCAGAACAATATGGAAGAGGAGGATCGTTCGGTCTCTGTCACCGACAAGATGAAGGACATCCATTTCGAATTCCTGCGTTTCCGCGACAAGACGCTGCCGGGAAGTCCGGAGGAATATCAGGTTCGCCTCACCGACAAAGACGGGAAGCCTGTTTCCGCCGAACTTCTGTGCTCAATGTACGATATGGCGTTGGATGCCTTGGGAAGTCATAACTACCATTCCTTGAGATTTTATACTCCGTGGAACAATGCCGATGGCCATTTCCGTGAACTGTATTTTGAAACTTCCTCCAGCGAGCACAACTATCGGAACATCTCCTTGTACTATACCGTCCACATGTCTGGAGATTGGCTGAGGTTTAATCCAGGTAGCTGCACGCGCTACTATGGGAAGATGATGTCCGTGCGCGGCAACCGCAGCGACGGTGCCCAGACGATAGTGGATGGTATACGGGTGAGAGGCTATGACAATGGTGTTGATTTAGAGACTGGTGAAGCGATAGAAGAGGTGGCTCTGATTTACGAGAATGAAATTGATGATGGAGTTGTGATGATGTATGATGAGGCCGCTCCTCCTATGGCAGCCGCCAAGAGAGTTGCGGGTGGGGCAGCCGACGCTCCTGTCGAGCAGGTCCGCACCAACTTCAACGAGACCGCCTTCTTCTACCCGCAGCTGCGCACCGACGAACGCGGCGACGTCTATATCAGCTTCACCATGCCCGATGCGCTCACCAAGTGGAAGATGCAAGGCGTGGCCCATAATCCCGCCCTGATGACCGGTCGTTTCGAGAAGTTCGTGCAGACCGCCAAGGACGTGATGATCGTGCCCAACGCGCCGCGCTTCCTCCGCGAAGGCGACACTATGGATTTCTCCGCCAAGGTGGTGAACATGAGCGGCCGGAACATTTGCGGCTACGTGACACTGCAGATGTTCAACGCCGTGAACAACCAACCCGTTTCGATGATCATTACGGATTCGGACCGTAGAGACGTGCCATGGCGCGTCTCTACAGAGGGAAATCAACAATACGAGATTTCCACCAACTCCTCCTCCGAAATCCATTTCCGCATCGTTGTGCCCGATGACGTTCCCGCCATCACCTATCGCATTGTCGCGCACAACACCGACCCGAAAGACGTGGCCGGCGACGGCGAGGAGAAGACCCTCCCCGTGCTCACCAACCGCATGATGGTGACCGAAACGATGCCGTTCTATATCTCGGGGAAAGGTGCGAAATCGTTTACCTTCAATAAATTGCGGGATGCATTCGGCGCAACGGCCAACAATACCCTCAAACATTACCGCCTTACCGTGGAATGCACGCCCAACCCCGTGTGGTACGCCATCCAGGCGATGCCCTACATGATGGAATATCCGCATGAATGCAACGAGCAGCGCTTCAGCCGCTACTACGCCAACGCCCTCGCCACGCACATTCTGAAGGCCAATCCCGTCATCGAAGAGGTTTTCAACCGTTGGCAGGTGGAGAGTCCCGACGCCTTCTGCTCCGCCCTGGAGAAGAACCAGGAACTCAAGCAGGTGATACTGGAGGAGACCCCTTGGGTGCTCGACGCGCAGCGCGAAGGAGCCAACAAGCAGGCGTTGGCCGCCATGTTCGACTTCAAACGGATGGCCAAGGAGGAAGCCTCCACACTGCGGAAACTGCAGCGGGCGCAAAACGGCGACGGTGGCTGGCCGTGGTTCAGCGGCGGCAAGAGCTGCGACTTCATCACGCGGCACATCGTGGCGGGCTTCGGTCACCTGAAAGCCCTCGGCGTGAGCACCGACGTGGCCAACAGCACCCTCCACAGCGCTGTCTCCTACATGGACGAGCAGATGTACCAACGCTACCTCGACCGCAAGAAATACCACTACAATTACGTCGATGAGACACACTACCTCTACGCCCGCAGTTTCTACAAAGACAAGGTTTCCGCCAAGCACAAAGTCGCCTACGATACCTGCTACAAGGTGCTGTTAAGTAGCTGGAAGTCAGAGTCCTACTATACGCAGGCGATGATCGCGCTTACCGCTTGGCGCAACGGCGACCAGAAGGTGGCGAAGGAAATTGTGGCCTACCTCAAGAGCATGGCCCAGCATGACGAGGAGATGGGCATGTTCTGGAAAAAGCAAGGCAGCGGTTGGTTCTGGTATGAGCAGCCCGTGGAACGGCAGGCGATGCTGATCGAGGCATTCCACACCATCACGCCGGAGGACGAGGAGTCCTTAGCGCAGATGCAGTTATGGCTTCTCAAGCAGAAGCAGACCCAGCACTGGGGCACCACCAAATCGACCACGGAGGCCGTCTATTCGCTGCTGCTGAACAAGACGCTGGTGGCCGACGACAAGACCGTTGCGGTCACCGTGGGGAACGTGCGTCTGCCCGACGAGACCGTGCAGACCGAAGCGGGCACCGGCTACTTCAAGAAGGCCTGGTCGGGCGAGGAGATCACCGCCGACAAGGCCAACGTGCGCATCGAGAAGGGCACCGACGGTCCCGCGTGGGGCGGCCTCTACTGGCAGTATTTCGAGAATCTCGACAAGATCACCCGCAGCGACGACAAGAACTTGGTCATCGAGAAGCAACTCTTCAAGGTGGAGAACACCGACAAGGGCGAGGTGCTGAAGGCCATCACGGCGGAGCAGCCGCTGCAGAAGGGCGACAAGGTGCGCGTGCGGGTGGTCATCACCGCCGACCGCGACATGGAGTTCGTGCATCTCAAGGACATGCGCGCCGCTACTTTCGAGCCCGTCAACGTCTTCTCGCAGTACAAATACCAGGACGGCCTCTGGTACTACGAAGCCACCAAGGATGCGGCTACCCACTTCTTCATCGACTGGATGCCGAAGGGCAAATACGTTTTCGAATACACTTTGTTCGCCACGCAGTCTGGCGACTTCAGCAACGGCATCACGCACATCGAGTGCATGTACGCGCCGGAGTTCCAGTCGAATTCGGCCGGTGTGCGGGTGAAGGTGCGGTAAAATACTTTGGATTTTCTTGAGAAAGTCCAAACGGTATTATTCTCCCTTTTCTTTCGACTTTTGCAATTCTCTGCGGTTCTGTCCGATATAGACAAAATAAATTGTAAGGTCCGTGGCGACAAGTGTGGCGTTGAAAACGTAAAGCCAAATCACGATGTCGTGGCTGTACAATGCCTTATGGATGATTCCGAAAATGTAGCCTAAAATCACCAAGGACATGAAGAACGGGCTTTTACCAATCACCATTTTGGTCCTCAATGATTTGGCGATGGACACAGGCCAGCTGATTGCAAAACAAAGCAGGAAGAGAACTTCCCAAATGCTAAAATCCGCCATAAAATCGTATTTTTTTTGTATGACAAAAGAGGGCGCAAAAGTACTGAATTTATGGATAAAGTTGTATCTCTGACGTTTGTGATTTTGATCTACTTTAAGATGTTCATCAAAGAGACTATCAGTCAAAGTCTTATCATCGCCGTGGTCGGGTTAGGCCGAATGTCGGAAGGGTACGCGGATGTTCATTTTGCATCGTGACTGCGAGCAGTTGTCCGGTTGTTCTCGACTATATTCTACCTTCTTCCGCGAAACTGTAATATCGCTCCCGGTGGATGACAACGTGGTCGATGAGGGAAATGTCCAACAACTCCGCGGCTTTGCGGATTTTTTCGGTCAGTAGAATGTCTGCATGACTGGGTTTGACAGAGCCGGAGGGGTGGTTGTGGCACAATATGATTTGGGTTGCCTTTAAGATCACCGCTTCCTGCATCACGATACGGGTGTCCACTTCGGTGCTGGTGATCCCGCCTTTGCTGATTTGGACCGCCTTGAGGATGAGGTTGGCATTGTTGAGGTAAATGACCCAGAACTCCTCGTGGTCAAGGAAGGCGATTTTGTTTTGCATGAGATTCACCACATCCAGACTGCTTTGTATCTGCGGGCGTTGTTCCACCTTCTCGGTACGGATACGTTTCCCTATTTCGAAGGCGGTGAGCAACGAGATGGCTTTTGCCTGTCCGATACCCTTGATTTGCGATAGGTCTCGCAGTGACATCCCGGAGAGCGTGTTGAGGCTGTTTCCTGACGAGGCGAGCACTTTCTTGGCCAAGTCAACGGCTGATTCCGAGGCGTTCCCGGTTCGTAGCAGGATGGCGATCAACTCCGCGTCGGACAACGATACGGCTCCGTTCTTGGCATATTTTTCACGCGGTCGGTCCTGGACGCTCCAATCTTTGATGGTCAGTTTTTTGTTTTCGTAGTTTTGAGGTCCTTTCATGGATTTTGGTTAATACATTTGTGATCGTTTGAGCAAGTAGGGTAGGAGGATCTGTTCGAAACCTTGCGTGATGTCCGCCGGGATGACATCGATCTGATACTGTCCGCATTTGACTTTTATCTCCTGAAAATAGTCGCGCACGGTCTGTTGGTAGTATTCGCGGATGTTGTTGGCATGGACTTTGACCTCGTTGCCGGTTTCCATATCGACGAATCGGTAAAGCCGGTTGTCGAAGGCGAAATCGTATTCCAGCTGCTTGTCGAAGGTGTGGAAGAGAACCACCTCGTGCTTGTTGTGACGTAAATGCCCTAATGCCAGCAGCAATTCATCGAGGTTGTGGCTCGACTCCAGCATGTCGCTGAAGATGATGACCAGGGAACGACGGTGGATCTGTTCGGCGATTTGGTGGAGCGTGTCGGTAACCATGGACTGGCGTTGCACGTCGTCGCCGATGGGCTGGAGCACTTTTTCCAGTTCGCGGTAGATCATCTTGTGGTGCGCGTCGCCGCCTCGGGCGTGGGTGTGCAGCTCCAGCTTGTCGGAGAAAAGGCTCAGTCCGACAGCGTCGCGCTGACTCTTGAAAACCTGCATCAAAACGGCCGCGGCATATACGGCGAAGAAGATCTTGTTCGGTTGCGCGAGGGTGTATTTCTCCCGCTTGGGGAAGTACATGGATGACGAGTTGTCAATTACCAGATGGCAGCGAAGGTTGGTCTCCTCCTCGTACTGCTTGACGAAAAGCTTGTCGGTGCGGGCGTAGAGTTTCCAGTCAATGTGCCGGATCGGCTCCCCGGTGTTGTAGGGACGGTGCTCCGCGAATTCCACGGAGAAGCCATGCATGGGACTTTTGTGGATGCCCGTGATGAACCCTTCCACGACCTGTTTGGCCACAAATTCCACATGGTCGAATTGGGTGATTTTCGTCAAATCGATTGTATATGCCATATCGTTTTTTTTAGGGCGCAAAGGTACATTTTTTTAGTGAATGGTGAATAGTGGATGTGAATAGTGGATAGTGAACGAAGTAAGTTGGAGTCGGGAAACGGATGTGGTGGTCTTATTTTTCGATAAAAGAATGCCATGCGTCGAGGAATTCCTTTTGGAACTCGGTGACGGCTTGGTTCGGCGTGAAGAGGTCTGAATTCCGGAAGAAGACCGCGGGTTTCCCCTTTTGGATGAAGAGTAGGCATGGGAAGTCGCTTTCTTGGAGCGACCGGCCGGGGATCAGGCCCGAATAGAGCGCGCTGGTGTCGTAGTATAGGGTGAACGGTTTGTCGAGTTCCTGCCGTAGCCGGTTGCTGATTTCAAAAGCCTGCAGACCGTTGACAGGTTGTGGATATACGTGCCCGATATCGACTCCGTCTGTCCTCGACCGGTTCATCAACCCGAGCAACGCCTTTACGCAACCGGAACATTCTATGCCGTTATGCAGCAACAGGATTGTCTTTTCGGATGGCAGACTTTCGATAGAAAGCGGTGTCCCGCTGGTGGTGAACAGAATTGGCCCTTCTTCTCCGGCAGGTGGTCGGAACCGCATTATCTTGTAAGCCAAGGCTGGACTCCCCTCTGAGAAGTATCGGTTGATCTCTTCGAAATAGTCGGAGTGCTTTTTCCCTTGCCAGGGGACATCGGTCGAGTAGGTGAGTTGCCCGACAAGGTCGTCGTCAACAGCATTCCCCTTGTCAAGGCCGCCTTGGAAAAGGGTAAATGGGAATCGGGCTGCGGAGTAGAGGCTGTCTTCATGGTTGTTCCGCTGATAACGGCTTGTCTCGCCGTTCTTTTTCCGGAGTGCGTACTGCAGCTCCGATTTCCCAGTCAGAGTGTCGAATTGCATGTAGAGTAGCAGGATGTCCCCGCGCAGAGGCATGGCGATTTTAGGGTAGGAATAGTCGTACAGGTCGCCTTTCACGGCGTAGATGCGTTCTATTCCGTAAGGGACAGACAGTGTCTTTTGGATGTATTCGTCTTCGAATGCCTTCCAATGCGGCAGGTCGAAGCGAATGGTGTCCGTGGGATTCCCGTCCAAATCGTAAACCTCCATGCGGGGATATCGCGTGCTGAGGAAGAATACCGATTGTTGGTTGTGGAAAATGTAACGGTTCGGCTGGATCTGCACGATATGGGGCGCTTCGTAGGGCAACTCCCGTATCAGTGTCGCCGAGTCGCTGCCAAGTCTCTGCTGAAACCACTGGAATCCTTTGTCATGGTCTTCCACGAAAAAGTTGAGTTTGTTCCGGTGAAGATATCCCATGAACATGTTCCGGTGACTGTAGGTTGACTCCACTCGATAGGTTTGGTTTTGGATTTGTTTGTAAAGTATGAGTTCGTCTTGTGTTGTCAACAGCAGATAGTCTCCGTCAAAACTGAAGTCGTAAATCCACAGACTCCGGGCGTATCGTTCTTTGTTCCGACCGTTTTCGGGAAGCGGGAGCACGATCTCCGTCTCTTCATAATCGTCCGTCGAAAGCGCGTGGATAACAGCGTTGTAGTTGTTCTCCCCGTATTGGAATCCCTGTTGTTCCACAAAGTAGAAGGTGCGGTTCTCCATTCTGCATTTGACGAGGTTCAGATTCTTCGGCTTGTGTGTGCCTTTGAATCTGATGATGGTGTCCAACTCGAACAAATTCCCGACCCAATTCTGTGCGGTCACGTTCAAGGATGACAAAACGGCGGCAATGAGGGCAATTATGCGTGTCTTCATAGAGCTTGGCTACATTTGGGTGAGGGATTAATTACTGCCAGCGACGGCAAACAGGTCCACTTTCTCGATGTAGATCTTCATGGTGGAGGAAGTTGCGTTGCTTTCTGTGACAACGCCGCGTACAACGTAGGTCTCCTTTTTCTTTCCGCTTGCCGAACTGCTGCTGCCGGTTGACAAGGCAATGGTTTTGGAGTACGTGGTGGGAACAGACAATCCTTTGGAACTGTTGTTGGATGCTGAAGCGCTTTGGCTTTGCTCCACAGCGGTTTCATACTGGACAATCACGTCGTTGATGGCCTGCTGGAAGGAGGCGAGCTTTCCTGCTTCGGTGATGTGGAGCACCGAGTTGCCGCTGTTCACATCCAATGACGTGCAGTTCGGTATGCGGCAGGCGGTGAATCCGCTGCCCGAGCAGTCGAGCTGACCAACTCCTGTCGGGCTCGACTCCGCAGGGGTGAAGCAGACGTAGTTGTAAAGGTTGAAGATTGCTGTCCATCCGCCATTGTACTTGTTCACGACGACAGAAGGCACTTTTTCGGCGAAGGCGCCGAAAGCCATAACAGTTAATCCGATGAATAATAACATTTTTTTCATAGTTCTTTTGTTTTTAAGTTTTGATGTTTAATTTGTTTTTTTGTTGGTTTGCCCCTCTTTCGCCGGGGCCAGTTTCCTGTTCTCGTCAACCTCCCTCTGTCTTACAAAGGTCGGTCAAGGTTTTGTTTTTTTCGCGGCGGTCGTTTTGTTTTAGGTTCGAAAAATCTTACGTTTTCAAGGTTTTGTCCGTCGGGGATGCCAACCCTTTTGAACACTACAAAAATAAAACACTGACAAGCGTTTGTCAAGTGTTTTTGAAAATTTTTTTTTCGTTGAAATAGAGCGTGTTAGCGAAATGCCGTTTACTAATCAACGTCGATTAGTAAATTTTTGAGTCCGGATTTCGCAGATTTTCGGGCTTCGGCTGCAAAAACCGAACGGGGGTTACTCCAGAACCACGTTGTGCTTGGACATGATTTTGCGCAGGTTGATGAGAGCGTAACGCATCCTGCCCAAGGCGGTGTTGATGCTGACGTTGGTCATCTCGGCAATCTCCTTGAAACTGTAGTCATGGTAAATCCGCATCTTCAGGACCTCTTTCTGCTCTTCAGGAAGGTATTCCACGTAATGAGTCAGGTCGGAGTAGGTCTGCTCGCGGATCATTTTCTCTTCCACGTTCTCGTCCCTGGACCCGATGATGGTGAAGATGTCGAACTCTTCGCCGCCGTCAATCGTGGGCATGCGCTGCAAACGCCGGTAATAATCGATTTTCAGGTTGTTGGCAATCCGCATGATCCATTGGAAGAATTTCCCTTCCTCCTGGTAATTTCCCGACCGGATTGTGTTTATGACTTTGATAAAGGTGTCTTGGAAGATGTCTTCCGCCAGCTCTTTGTTCTTGACGGAAACCATCAAATAGGAAAACAGCCGCCGCTCATAACGGAGGATGATAGTTTTCAATGCAGTCTCTTCTCCAGCTTGATAACGCGCTATCAATTCGTTATCACTCAAGGCATTCCAATTCATGATACGCTCCTTTCATTAATGGGTTAATAAATTCAGAAGGTAGATGTTTTTTCGATAGCGGGTCTCCTTTTTTGTTTAAAATTGATAATGCCTTTTTTAATTTGATTTGAACTGCAAAAATATAATTTTTTTGAATACGTATGACATCTTCGAAATTTTTTTTATACATATCACCTTTTCCTAAAAAAACTATCTTTGCAATTGTATTGTAAGTTAGATTGTCATGCGTAAGTTTTTTCTTTTCTTCTTGGCTTTGATATTGTCGTGCGCGTTTGTATCAAATGCGCAACAGTATGATATTCAGCTGGATAATGTTATCTATGTCGATGGAATCGCCAGCGTGCAGCTGATTTCCGGGGACGATCAGCTCTCTGAACCTGTCGCTGTGTTGGGCGACAAGTTCCACATCTCTTTCGATGATCTGAACCTCGAAATCCGTCATCTGAAATACACATTCATCCACTGTACACATGATTGGCAACCGTCGCAGTTGAATCCGATTGAATATATCGACGGCTTCATGGAAGAGGATATCACGCAGTACGACCATTCTTTCAACACGATTGAACCTTATATGCATTATCAGGCGGATTTTCCGAATGAAAACATTTCTATCACCAAATCAGGCAATTATGTTTTGTTTGTCTATGACGACTCGCCCGATAATCCGATTTTGACGCGCCGATTCATGGTTCTCGAGCCGGTCCCGGCCAAGATATCCTGTGATGTGCATGCCGCTGTGGACGTGAACAATCGCTTTTCTCATCAAGATGTTGATTTTACGGTTTTTACGGGAGGCTACAACATTCGGAACCCTCAGCAGACGGTTCGGGCCACTATTCAGCAGAACGGTCGGTGGGACAATGCCAAGTTCGGGCTTGTTTATCGTTCCGGCGTTGGACAGGAGCTTCATTTCGACTACATCGACGGGCGCAACTCTTTCCCTGGAAGTTCCGAGTTCCGAACGTTTGACATCTCCACCCTCCGCTCGAACGCCGACCGTGTTGTGGGGATTTCTTTCGTTAATCATCATACACACGTCTATGTCTTGCAAGATGATGCCCGTCCGTACGTGGCTTACGAGAGTCGAGGACATATCCACGGACGTTGTTATTACCGCAATCGTGACTTAAATAACGATTACTCAGAAGATTACGTGTTTACGCACTTCACCCTTAAAAGTTCTTTCCCCTTCACGGACGGGGATGTTTATGTCTTTGGCGAACTGACTGATTGGCAGTTGCTCGACGATGCCAAGTTGCATTACAACAAGGAGTTCGACTTTTGGGAAACGGAGTTGTTACTGAAACAGGGTGTCTATAATTACCAGTATGTGTATGTGCCGAGAGGTACCAATGACTTGATCGATGCCACCTATGTTGAGGGGTCGCATTACCAAACTAACAATATATACTATATTTATGTTTATTATCAGGAAGAGGGCTCTTCGTATGACCGGCTTATCGGTTTTCAGCCCTGTTCTATCCTCGACAAGTAGCCTCTATTTGTTTTTGACGCAGCGTACGGAGTAGAATGCTTCTTTCGGGGTGCAGTTGATTTCCACAGTCGCATTGGTGTAGTAGAAGTAATGGATGGGGGAGGTGTCGGGGCTGCCGTCGGAGCAGGTCCAGAATCCCGCCATTGTGCCGAATCCTTTTGCCTCGCCGTTCCATACGTTGCCGGATGGTCGTATGGAAAACCCTGTGCTATTGTTCGTTGCGGTGTTTTCGATGATGCAGCATTCCGCGCCTTTGGTCAGAAAGTCGAACTGCCAGTCGTCGGTTGAGGCCAGTGCCTTGGCCACGTTGTTGACGTCTGTGCCGCAGCGGTATTCATCCTTGTAGCCCACGAAATCTTCTAATCCCATCCACTCGAAATTGGCGGGTACATGCCAGCCGGTCGGACAGGGGCCTTGTACGCGCCCGTCGGTCTCTTCCGTCGGTTCCGCTCCGTTGAGTACAGAAAACCAAGTATATAGACGACCGTAACGGGTAATGTTCTCGGGGTCGTTGTTCGGGGCTTCGGGCGCGGGGGTGATTTCATGGCCGTCCGCGTAGTGCACCGTCCGCAAATTCTCACGCATCCAGCAATCGCCACCCATCACAATGGTCTGATATTCATTGCCGTCAATGTCGATGACTGTTCCGCAGTCACCGATGGTTTGCGATTTGGCCGTCATGGATGGTGCGCACAAGGACGCGCAAAGCACCATAATGCTTATCAGTGGCTTGAATTTTCTCATAATCGGTGTATTAAAGTCTGTCGTGGTTGTTTTCTTCTTCGAAACGGATGACTTTCAATTCGTAGTTTTTCCGGTCTTTTTTGATAATGATGTGCAGGCAGAGCCCTGTGAAGAACGACATGATGCCGGTAATGGCCAGAAATCCTGAACAGATCAGGGTGGGGAAGCGGGGTACGAGTCCCGTTTTGAAGAATTCGGTCAGGATTGGGATGAACAATATGACGGCGATTAATATCAGAAGGAGGGCGATGATGCTGAAAAAGGGCAGGGGACGGTATTCCATGAAGAGTTTGAAGATGGTTTTCAGCACTTTTATGCCGTCTTTCCAGGTGTTTAGCTTGGATTCGCCGGCTTCGCGGTCGGAATATTTCGACGGGATGGTCCGGATGTCGAACTGCTTGTCCAATGCGTGGATCGTCATTTCCGTCTCGATTTCGAAATTCTGGGTCATGACGGGGAACAGTTTGACGAAACGGCGGCTGAAGGCGCGGTAGCCGGACATGATGTCGCGGATGTCGTTCCGCCAGAAACGGTTGATGAGGTAACGCACCATGCGGTTGCCCATGTTGTGGAACGGACGTTTGTTCTCCTTGAAGTAAGTGGTGGAAAGGCGGTCTCCGACGACCATGTCAACTTGTTCGTTCAGAACCATTTGCACCATTGTCGCGGCGTCGGCAGGATCGTAAGTGCCATCGCCGTCCACCATGAGGTAGCAGTCGGCCTGCACTTCCCGGAACATGCGTCGTACCACGTTGCCTTTGCCCTGGCGAGGTTCATGGCGTACGATAGCTCCCGCCTGCAACGCGATTTCGACGGTGCGGTCGGTGGAGTTGTTGTCGTAAACGTAAACGGTCGCTTCGGGCAGCGCTGACTTGAAGTCGGCCACTACCTTGGAAATAGCGTATTCTTCGTTGTAACAAGGAATTAGAACGGCAATTTTTGGGGGATGTCCTTCCATGATGTTTGGATAATGAAAATGTAGAGACGTGCCATGGCGCGTCTCTACAAAGGATTCCGTTATTCGATTCTGTCTGAAATCAGGTATTTGTTGCGGTCTGAACCGTTGCGGACAACCAGTTCCGCAAGGTATCCTGCCAGGAATAGCATCAAGCCGAAGACCATGGCTAACAGCGCAAGGTAGAACAGCGGCTGGTCGGTGACCTGACGGAAACCGTGTATGGCGTGCGACATGCGGTAGAGTTTTTGGGCGATCAGCACGATGGTGATGACGATGCCGACGAGAAACGACAGGGTCCCTAAGCTTCCGAAGAAGTGCATGGGCTTTTTGCCGAATTTCGACATGAAACTGACCGTCAGCAGGTCTAAGTAGCCGTTAATAAAGCGGTTCCAGCCGAACTTGGAGACACCGTGTTTGCGTTTCTGGTGGACGACCACCTTTTCGCCGATCTTGCTGAATCCCGCCCACTTGGCGATGACGGGGATGTAGCGGTGCATTTCGCTGTAGACCTCGATGGATTTCACCACGTCTTTCTTGTATGCCTTGAGTCCGCAGTTGAAGTCGTGGAGCATGATGCCCGACATTCTGCGGGTGGTCCAGTTAAAGAACTTCGACGGGATGTTCTTGGCTATTTTCGAGTCGTAACGCACTTTTTTCCAGCCAGATACAAGGTCGTAACCGTCTTCCTTGATCATGTGGAAAAGTCCGGGGATCTCGTCGGGACTGTCCTGCAGGTCGGCGTCCATGGTGATGACCACATCGCCCTGGCATGCCTCGAAAGCCGTGTTCAGCGCGGCAGATTTACCGTAGTTGCGACGGAACTTGATGCCCTTAATTGCGGGATTCTTCGCGTGAAGCTCTTGAATTACCGACCACGACTCGTCGGTGGAGCCGTCATCGACCATGATGACTTCATACGAGAAGTTGTTTTCTGCCATGACGCGCTCAATCCAGGCGGCCAATTCCGGCAGCGATTCTGCCTCGTTCAGCAGGGGTACTATTACGGATATGTCCATTTTAAGGGTTAAGGGTTAAAGGTTAATGGTTAAAGAGTTTAGGTTTAGAGTTTAGGGTTTCCTTGAGCGGCCCCGTTAGGGGCAAGAGCTCGGTAGAACATGATGTTACGGGTTAGTCGTTTCGGTATCGTCATTATCCGACGGCACGAAATTCTCGATCGGTTTCTTGGAGGTGTAGTTGAACATGGCGACGAAGAGGCCGAAGAACATGCCGTAGAGCATGTACATCATCGCGCTCACAGCGGCGTATTGACCGTTTTTGTCGTAACGGGGCACGCGCGATTTGTTCTCTTCGTAGCGTTTTTCCAACGGGTCGATGCTGGCGAGGGCATCGTTGGTTTTCTGCACAATCTCCTGCACGTAAGGTGTGGAGGACTTCCCGTCGTTCTGTTCGGTGTAGCTTACCAGCGTTTCCATCAGCACTCTTTTGGCGTATGGCGTGAAGTTGCCGAGTTGGTATTGCTCTTTGTCCGTCTCGGGTTTGGAACGCAGTTTGTTGACATAGAATTGCTGGAAAATCAGAATGCCGCTGTTGATTTCGTCGCGGATATCACGCTGTTCCGCTTCGTCGGTTTGGCAACCTTCGGTTTTGAAGACGGTAGAATCATTGCAAAATCGGTCTTTTTGCTCATTCATGATTGCAGTGAAAGCATCGGTGTATGCTGTCAACTCTGCATTCGTCAGCGTGTCTTTGGCCAGATTCTGCTTGTACTTGCCGAGTGCCGTGTTGTATTTCTGCTGCAGGCCGTCCTTTTCGAAGACGGAGTAGTGCAGCATGTCGTAACCGAAGAGCACTGCGACGCCGATGAGGGAAGTCACGATGCAGCTCAGGAAAGCCTTGGCGAACGAGAGTCGTTCGGGATAGCTTTCCTTGAACTCTTTCACCCCAAAGTGGAGCACGAGGATGAAGCCGATGATCATCGCCAAATCAAGCAGTTGCGCCGCCTGATAATCGACTTTTCGGGCGAACATCTTCAGAATCTCAATGCCGGCCAGCATGATACCGGCGATTACACCCCATTTAAGGTGTATTTTCCAGAAAGTTTTGTCTTTCAGCATGTTTTTAGCTGTTGGCTATTAGCCGTTGGCTATTGGCCATTAGCGAATTGCCAACAGCCAATAACCAACAGCCAGATATTATTTCGGGCAGCAGAACTCGGTGAGGACGCCGCCGGTGGCTTTCGGGTGGGCGAAGCCGATCATCAGTTGCTCTGCGCCGGGGCGGGCGGCCTTGTCGATGAGGCGCACTTCCTTCTCCTCCAGTTCGTGCAGGGCTTCGTTGGTGTCGGGCACCGCGAAGGCGATGTGGTGGATGCCTTCGCCGCGGTTCTCGATGAACTTCGCGATGGTGCTCTCCGGGCTCGTGGGCTCCAGAAGCTCGATCTTGGTCTGTCCGACCTTGAAGAAAGCGGTCTTGACCTTTTGGTCGGCGACCTCTTCGATGTTGTAGCATTTCATCCCGAGAATGTTCTCGTAATACGGGATGGCGGTTTCTAAACTCTTCACGGCAATGCCGAGATGTTCGATGTGGGTGATGTTCATATTTACGGTTTTATTTGTTAGTTACTTCGTGTTTGTTGAGCCTTCGGCTTGTTGAGCCTTCGGCTGTTTGTTACTTCGTGTTAGTTACTTCGTGTTGGTTACTTCGTGTTAGTTACTTCGTGTTAGTTACTTCGTGTTAGTTACTTCGTGTTAGTTACTTCGTGTTGGTTACTTCGTGTTGGTTACTTCGTGTTGGTTACTTCGTGTTGGTTACTTCGGGTTGGTTACTT
>Ga0247611_10006740_pt1 | contig 14640 bp, 19 predicted proteins | sample 177DNAGHGhighgp2_FD_192422 | JGI IMG/M metagenome (GOLD analysis project Ga0247611, IMG submission 192422) | Sheep rumen microbial communities from Palmerston North, Manawatu-Wanganui, New Zealand - 1770 DNA GHGhigh gp2 | ecosystem: Host-associated > Mammals > Digestive system > Stomach > Rumen...
ATTGGATCTATGTTTTAAGAGACCGTGACGGAGAGATCTTAGGTGTTATAGACAATATAAGCGGTTCCGTCGAAGGTAAGAAACTGGAACATCTTCTGGATAATCCTATGTTCCGCGGTGCATCACACACATGGATAACATTAGACGAATACATTGATCTATACCGTCCTGAACTCAAGGGACAAACAGCGTGAATCGTCAGGGTTTGAACAATCTTTTTTCCTTGCGATAATATAACCAACAATATATACATTTCAGAAAACGTAGAATAGACAACATGGAAAATACAGAAAACACGAATATAAATATCAGTGATCTTGATAATGTCTCCGGCGGATCAAATAGTGATAAGATAGCGTTGAAAACTCTCGAAGATATCGAAAATTCACCCATCTTCATGAACTGAATGCCTGGCTTCGCAAGAAGAGGGCCGGGTATTCTTGCACAGGTGCCGGTGGAGCTCTTTATAACTATGCATATGAATTGGGTTATATCCTCGGAAACAGAAGACCTGCATTTGACTTTTGCGAAAAATACTGGAAACAGGTTTGATACGGCTCAAGCTTGCCCGGCAGCTCAGGATAAGATCTCATTAACAGCCGGAAACTGCATCTCTAACATCAGCACAGCGCCAACAGTCAGGACAGAAAACAATAATACTGCAATAAATTGGATCCTCTTGAATCTTTCAGAAGTCCTACTGCTAATAAATAAAGATATCAGTCCGCTTATCAGGCACATTGCGGTAAAAAGGATGGTCATAAATGCTGTCGCGAACTGACCGCCTCCGGATGGTCTGCCATACCCCGGATATACCCAATTCAAAGCTCTGATCGAATAGTCCGTAATCCTGAAATATTGAAGAATAAGAAACGAAAAAGGTATGGATACTCCCCACTTAAGCAACCATGCTCTTTTATTCCTGCTTACCAGAGCAAATCCATATAAAGCAGCAACAAATACCATGTAAACAAGTGAAACGGTAAAGTTGAATTTATTGCCTGTGAGCGGAACAATAAAAATATTAGCTGTAAATATTATTGCAATTTCCAATGCATATATAATTTCTAAGATCATATCCGACTAAAATTAACCTTCTTTGTTTTTTCACCGCAATTGGCACTCCTGCCTTTCACCGCAGTCAAGTTTAACATACAGACCGTTTGCTATTGAATATAATAGACTAAGGCTCAGAGCGATTTGAGCCTTTTTTAATCAAGTTTACAGAGAGTTAATGTCTTATTGATTATTCGGCATAAATGCTAACCGCATAATAAATATCGTGTCAGGATAATTATCGGAAGATACTTCGATAAGTACTGCGAAAGGATATATATCAGCTTATAATTTACATAAAGAGCCATCATTGTTTACCCGGGATTATTTTCGGCAACGCAAATTCAAAGGATATAAAGATGTCAGATAAAAGCATTTTCAACGCATTGGCTGAAGAATATCCACAGCTTTATTTAGATCCTGATAAAGATACGCAGGATACATACAAAAATGTTGTCCTGCGAGGCAGCATGCCGGCAAAAAAGAGCCTGGATCACTACATCGGAGATGAAGCTGACGGATGCATGACCGCAGATACTCCGGCAGGAACGGTCCTTGTCGTAACTGTCGGTAACAGAAAGGATTTCGAGCTGATCGTAAGAGGCCTTATGGCGGCAAAGAACGGTAAGACTCATTACAGCAGCATGAGAGAGGTAACATATCCTGTTGAGATCAACGGCGTCAGAACAGATCTGCAGTTCAACGTGTTCTGCAATTGGACACTGCCTGACAGTTACATAGCAGACAAGCTGATAAACGGAGAATACGATGACGATCCTAAATTCGTCTTCATTAATTGTAATCACTCCGACGGCGAAAGAGGCACGAGCGACTATGACTTTGATACCCTCGAGGAGCTCGCTACCGGCTCGAAATTCTACAATAACCAATACCGTTTCATTGCCGACCAAACGCCCGACGAAGGCAGAAGGGTAATCACATATGAGGGAAAGAAGTTCGCATATCTACTACGATAAAGATCTCAAGCTTTATGTGGTCGGGAGCCATCCGATGGACGAGGATGTCGGTGAACATTCATTCAATTATTATGTTGTGTTTATCAGGTCGGAATTCAACGACCTTATTCCACAGGGGTAATTCTCAGCAAAGTAACGCCCCGTAACCGTTTCTTCGGTATTAAACGAAAATAAACAATGCAAATGTCAGCAGCAAAACCGCAATCGTTATCGATGACATTACCGTCGCCGCCTTCGAGAAGCCCAGTCCTCTGACGGGCCCGTCAGCTGCCGTCTGCTTTAAGCCTTTGATTCCCAATATAAGTCCCGTGACCGCCAGCGCGAGCGCAATGAACACCGTAACAAAAGCAAACATACCGTTGTTAAGGAGATCGTCCTTCCAGCCTTCGAAAGATGAGATATAAAACTCGCTGCACATTGCCACGACCGTGACAAATATCGACACACCCGCGCAGATCGTTGCCGGAATCCCGATCTTGATAAACGGCATTTCCCTGTTATTTATCTTATCTGCAGTAAGACGTCCCTTCGGATTAAACCTCAAGATCAGATTGCCGAAATTCTCGCCGGCCGCGAGCGCCTCCCGGACCTGCCGGCTCTCTACAAAGTACACTAATCTCGCTGTGGCTAACATCGGAATGCGGAACCTGTTGTTGCCATGATAGAACTCGAAAAATACATATCTCGTTCCGCCAAGCGGCGCTCTCTCATATCCCGATCTGACCTTGGACAGCTCCTTTGCTTCTGCCATCTGGAACTTGAACGGATTCAGCGCAGATGTATACGCCACCCTGCCTGTCTCCTCATCAATGCAGAGCATCGACTTGATCCTATGAGTGCCGTTGCTGAATAACGTGGTTGTCTTGCCGAAATTGTTGGCCCTGAGACCTTTCTCCATCGTTCTTTTCGCGATCGGGAACATGATCAGATTAGTCACGTCTGTGAAGCCAATAAATAAGATCGACAGCAGGAGCAGGGTGATCACGTTAATAAACTCCTGGTGAAGAAACCAGCCGCACACAGCGCCCAGCAGAATACCTGCCGCAAGATAGCTTACGATCAGAAGGATTATCGTCGGCACACTGTTTCTCTTCATGTGGCGTTTCCTTTAGACTAACTTCAAAACGATCTCATCAACCTAGAGCCAGTCCCATATTATACAAGCTCAACACTTCGATCAGCAGAAAACCCATGAAGCCTGCTAAACACCCTAAGAATCCTAAAAGCCATATTCCTTTATGCTTACGGATCGTTTTTCTGATTATCAGTGAGAAGATCATGCCCACAACAGAAATGACCGGCAAAGCTACGATCAGCATTGGCAACGATCTGGAATGATATGCGTCCCATAGAGATATCCCCACAAAGGCAACAGATAAAAGTCCCAAGACAAGCGGTAATATCAATGATCTTTCTTCGTCCATAAATCCTCTCCCCCGGTCGTGCTTGCTTCTGATCTTCTTATCCGGGATAAATCCCCGGATACAATAATTATACTATGTGTGCAAAGCGACTTTCACACTTACCGCAGGCAGCAGGGCAAGCTCGTTAAGATCTCTTCTCCCGGTTTCTTATTATCGAAAGGACTTCAGTCTTTTCATCATCATTTAATCCTCATATAACTTATCCCACAAGGCATTTTCAAAAAGTGCGCATCTTTCAAATATCCTGCATAATTCATCTGCCGTCTTGTCGTCTATGCCGGTGCCCAGTTCATCCAAAAGATCTATCCATATCTGATTGGTATCAATATAACTCTTACAGGAATATGCTTCGAACCAGGATCTGTATTCAGACTCCGCAATCTCTTCGGAATACTTGCTCATACAGATCCCGCATATATACGCATACACCCAGGAGCACTGAAGCAGGCTCGTAACGCCTCCCGGAAGACCATACATCTCAACGCTTGAACGCATGAAATCCACATACTCAGTAATAACGGAGAACTTTTCGCTCTTTGTAATATCATCACCGGTTATGCCGAGTCTTTTCATGCCCGCGAGATGAACGCGTTCCGTCTCATCGACAGTGCCGTCGATGATCTTTCTCAAAAAATCCGCAGTCTTCTCATCTTCAGCAATATCCAACATCTGCTTCAGTATCCCGATATAATCCTGAAGATACAGATAGTCCTGCAGCATATACCGCTTGAAAAGACCGCTGTCCAAAGTACCCTTTGCCATTTCAATGACAAAGGGCTTGGATGCAGACTGGTCCCATAGATCTTTTGTTTTCGAGAAAAGAAGTTCTGACAGTTTCATTTAAGGTCCTTATTTCTCCGCGATGATGGCAACATAACCGCCGCTCTTGTATCCTTCGATTACTTCTTCGGGTTCCTCATTAGTATAAAGCGGATTCTTAACAAGTGTCTGATAGAAATTGAACTTGCTGATCCCAAGATCCTTTAAGACATTGATCTTTTCCTCAGTCGTATGCCAAACACCTGATGACGCAAGTGCCAAAGGATAAGGCAGTTCGGGCATAGCACCGGCAAGATATTCATGATCGTATGTGTTAAGACTCTTTCCAAGCAGATACATGAAGCCGAAAGCACTCTCCTTCGGAACATCAAGAAGAATGAGTCGTCCGCCGGCCTTCAGTGCCTTGAGGCATTTTGCATATACAGGAACAAGGTCCTCCATATAGCTGGAGCTGCCGTTGAAATAGATAACATCGTATTCGTTATCGGGAAGATCAACGTCTTCGATCAGACCGAACTTGATGACATTTACTCCACGCTTTATTGCAATGTTTCCCATGTCTTCCGAAGGCTCGATTCCTTCAATGTTCGAGCAGTCGATATAACTCTCAAAAAGTCCGCTGCCGCAGCCTACGGACAGAAGTTTCTTCCCTGAAATATCGCCGAGGACCTTCTTGAAAAGTCTCAACTCACTGATGAAGAGATTCTCGTTCTTCATGAACCATTCATCGTACTTTGCTGCATATCCGTCAAATTTTTGTTTTACTTCGCTCATATTATTTCTCCTGGAATTTGTTGATTTAATTTACAGTATCGCGTAATTGTGGCACAGAGGGCCGCTGCCGCTGCCGAGGTCCAGCATTGCCGCAAGTGCGCCGGAAATGTAATCTTTAGCGTTCTTGACCGCACTGTCCATATCCTCACCCTTTGCAAGGTTTGAAGCTATCGCGCTTGAAAGAGTACAGCCTGTTCCATGGGTGTTAGGATTATCTATCCTTTTACCCTTGAACCATACGTAACCGCCGTTACGGTAAAGCAGGTCATTGGCATCGTTTATCTGATGACCGCCCTTGCAAAGAACGCTGCATCCGAATCTTCCGTTGATAGCCTTTGCCGCATTGACCATATCTTCTTCATTTCTGATCGTCATGCCTGAAAGCACTTCCGCCTCAGGAATGTTAGGCGTGATGACGTCAGCCAGAGGAAGAAGCTCCGACTTTAACGTCTCGATCGCATCATCGCTGATAAGCTTTGCGCCGCTCGTTGCTACCATGACCGGATCGACTACGATGTTCTTTGCGTTGTACTGTCTGATCATTTCCGCAATGACCCTGATAAGATCACTCGAGGCGACCATTCCGGTCTTAACCGCGTCCGGATAAATATCCGTAAATACCGCATCAAGCTGTGCAGCAAGGAAATCCGGCGTGACCTCCATGATACCTGTTACGCCGGTAGTGTTTTGGGCAGTAAGAGCTGTAATGGCCGACATGGCATAAACGCCATTCATCGTCATAGTCTTAATGTCTGCCTGTATACCGGCGCCTCCGCAGGAATCGCTTCCCGCGATCGTTAATGCTGTTTTCATAGCATTTACCTTCTTTCGTAAATATGTTTTCGCATTACTTTTATATAGCGGCATAAGGTGGTGCCCCCGGTATACCGCTTCTAACAGATCTCTCTGTTATAGACTATTTAATTGTTTCAAATACCGCGGGAAACTCATTAAGTTCAGTAACATAATATTTCCCCGTGTTCTTTACTCCCTCCCGGTCGGTCTCTCCTTTTATGTCGTATACTCCGACGGTTACAAAACCCGCATCGTCAGCCGTCTTCAGAGCATATAACGAATCCTCGAAGACAAGAGTCTCTTCGGGCTTTGTACCCATATATGCGGCAGCCTGCTCGTAGATCTCCGGAGAATGTTTGCTCGCACCCACCTCGGTGTTTGTGAATATCCTCTCCAGAAAACCAAGCATGCCGTTTCTCTCAAGCGCTTTTTCCACATGAATCCTCGGACTCGAAGTAGCTGCAGTCATCCTTATCCCCTTAGCCTTCATGAATTCCAAAAGTTCTTTTGCGCCGGACTTCGGTAGCACTTCATCGAAATAGAAAGCCTCGATCATCTTAGAGATTCCGGTAAGTATCTCCGTATCAGTCTTTTGCAGCCGGTAGTGTTCATTAAGATATGCGGCGCCCTGTTCCATGCTCATCGAAAAGAGTATCTCATTCAGTCCTTCCTCAGGCTCAACTCCGATACTCACAAGATATCTTGCTCCGAGATCATCCCAGATTCCCAGTGAATCAAGAAGCACTCCGTCTATGTCGAAAATGACGCCTTTTATCATTTGGACTCTACCATCTTTACAGTAGCTGCCTTTAAGTCTTCAGCAGCTTTCTTTATATCCTTCTGCGCATATATCGCACTGATTACGGCGATCCCGCATATGCCGCTTCCTGCGAGTTCAGATACGTTCTGCTGGGAGATGCCTCCGATAGCGATTACGGGGATCGAAACAGCTTCGCATATTGCCTTAAGCGTCTCGTGCGGAACGTCTATGGCGTCATCCTTCGAACCTGTCGGAAAGACCGCTCCTACGCCGAGATAGTCGGCGCCTCTCTTTTCCGCGAGGATCGCTTCCTCAACGGTTCCTGCAGATACTCCGATGATCTTGTCGGGTCCAAGCTTTGCACGGACATCACCTGCCTCCATGTCACTCTGTCCGACATGAACTCCGTCAGCGTCCATGGCGGCAGCGATATCGACATTGTCATTGATGACAAAAGGCACGTTATATTCCCTGCAGAGCTTCTGAAGTTCTTTCGCTTCCTCCAGAAAGGTCTCCTCATCGAGTGTCTTCTCACGTAACTGAACGAAGGTAACGCCGCCGTCGAGGCTCTCCTTTACCACTTCATAAAGAGTTCTGCCGTTAAGCCAGTGGCGGTCGGTTACAGCATAGAGCAAAAGATCTTTCTTATCGCACTTCATACTTTGCTCCCTTTTCAAGAGTGTCACTATCCATGTTGTAGATCGCATCAATTATGCGGTTACGGTATGTTGAGTTGCCGTCACCGGGCTGCATCTTTGACCATCCGATCTCGCCTGCAAGACCCATTGCGCAGACAGACGCTGCTGCTGCCTCTAACTCGTTGCCCGGATTTGCAACGATGAATGCGGTCATCATGCCGGAGAGCTGACAGCCCGTACCCGTGATCTTTCCCATTTCAGGACGGCCGTTTCTGATCACGTAGCATCTCTCGCTGTCGCTTACCAGATCGATCGCACCTGTGACAGCAACGATCGATCCGGTGTTTTTCGCAAAGCTCTTAACAAATGCTACTGACTGCTCCAGCGTTTCTTCGGTTACCGCATCAGCCACATCCGCATCAACACCCTTTGTGGTTCCGCTTCCGAGTGCGAGCGTCTTGATCTCAGAGATATTTCCTCTGATGACGGTAAACCTGATCTCGTCCATGAGTTTTACCGCTGTGTCTGTACGGAGAGCAGATGCACCTGCTCCCACCGGATCGAGCAACACCTTATGCCCCAATTCATTTGCCTTTTTTCCTGCAAGGAACATTCCTTTAATGCTGCTCTGATTAAGAGTTCCGATATTGATATTCAGACCGCCGCAGATGGAAGTGATGTCTTCAACATCAAGGGGTTCATCCGACATGATGGGACTTCCTCCGCATGCAAGCAATATATTTGCCACATCGTTGACTGTTACATAATTGGTAATGTTGTGTACCAAAGGTACTGACTTGCGTACATTTTCCAAACAAGAACCTAACATTTTTCTTTTCCTCCTGTGAAATAAAAATAAAAAACAGATATATCTGCTCAAGATATATCTGCTAACTGATATTATTTTTCATAATTTTTCCCTCCGTTGGCATTATCCAAATCAGGTTTAAGGGTCCAGAATATGATTCTGTTCTCAGCCTGTCACACAAGCTCCCCATTGTATCGTTAACACGTATTCCATTGGACACGTAATTAAAGTATGCACATTATAGTTCTATAGTCATGGGATTTCAATACATAAAAAAACGCAAAAACAGCCTCAGGAATATAGAGTTATTAAACGTGCTTCTTTTTCCTGACAGCAAAAAATACGGCAACGCATGCTGCTGCAGCAATTGCAGCGCCGATCCCGACGCAGAGATTTCTGTCTGCTGTCTTATACTTCGAAATGGTGATGTCGAGCGATACGATATTGCTTGCCAGATCCGTCTTAAAATCGCCGTTACACTGTTCGGAAAAGACTAAGATCTTGTAGTCTCCGGGTGTCAGATCTGCCGGGACATTAAGTATCGCTTTGCCTGAATCCGCCGCGTCGCTAGATCTGTTGTCGACGATATTTCCATAGTAAAGAACGGTACCTTCCGCATCTTCGATCATGACCGAGATATATTCATTCGCGCCTACCTTAGCTCCCTTGTATGTGAGCTTTACCGCGTCGTCTTTGAGGATCGTCACAGGGCCTGAAACGGAAGCTTCGAAAACAGGTCTGGTATCATCCTTTACAGTAAGTTTCCAATCACTGCCGGTATAAGAACCGATTTCTTTCACGGCATCTGCACCGGGCACGCCTGAAGTTTTGCCTCCCTCGGCAGGTGATGTGAAAAGCACTTTTGAAGTGTCGATATTCATTGCGGGACGCACTGCGAAAATATAGTTAGTAACGTTGCCGCCTCTTACGAAAACTTTGCCGGAATTAAAAACATTCGCCGCATTATTGGCGTCACCGGGCGTCCTGAGCCACCACGCGCCTGACATGTCGGTGCCGGTCAGGGCATCCTTGCTCTTGGTGTATTCGGTGTTAAGCGCGACGCGCGTGCCACCCTCGTCCTTCCAGTCAGTGGGGAATCCCAGGTCCGGATCGATCACTTCATAAATGGATAAAAGATAGATCTTGTCATAAGTATCGGCACCTGCTTCAGATCCCTTCGCGCCGTCCTCATTTACGACGAGGGATTCAAGTACAGCGCCCTGCTCCTGCGCGGTGAAGGCCTTATCAATGAATTTGCTGTTGAGCCACTTTCTCAAGGAACATTCTTCCCAGGTGACTGTTTCGGCTGATGAATTATATGCGACGCAATCAAGGTTCTGGTCTGATACAACGAAAAGGTTGCCGTCGTTAGCGAGAACTCTCCACTTGACGGGCTCCATGTTGCTGTCTGTCGCATCTTCATTCCTGACAGACTGCCAGTAGTTTCCGAAATAGATATTGCTTTCCATCGCGCCGGAAATATGGGCCGTTCCGCTCCTGATCGCTTTGCCGGATTTGTCATTTGTGTCTGATCCTGCTAGGAGAGTTTTTGGGAATGCCGAAAATGACAGTAATCCTGCCATCAAGATTGCAGCCATGCTCACAAAAACTCTGCGCAAATTCATGTCAGATCTCCCTCTTATCAATGCACAAAGGAAGATATCGAATGTCCATCATAATCAGCCTCTTTGCGATTTCATATTTTATCATGATTTTGTCTTTAATCAGATAAACAACTCAAAAGGGTTGCCTCAGTTTTGAGACAACCCTCATATCCCCATATGCGGCCGAAATCCTTTACTTCAGATCCGGGCAGATCAGATCCGATATCTTCAGAAGTTACCGCTTAATCGTCATTACCGGTATTATCCGTGTTTTCAGCAGAGCCGGCCTCATCGGTGGCTTCGGTGCCTTCCGTACCGACAGATGATTCCGTACCAACTGATGTGTCCGTGCCGTCTGACGTATCTGTGCTGTCAGTTGTTTCTGTGCTGTCAGTTGCATCCGTGTCATCAATGATTTCATCATATGCTGTATCGGCGTCAACCGGGTTATTTGCTTCTTGGGTCTTGCCGTTTTCCATAGCACGGTTGATCTGGCTGCTGATCAGCTGCTTTGTAGCATCATCTGCAGCGTCTTTATCGTAGCAGAAGATCTGAACAGCATTGTATGTGTATTCTATTCCATCAGTTGTAATGTCTGTTTCCGGATACTGATTGGCAAAAAGACCCAATGACCTTGAAGCCGTAGTCCCGTCATTAAACGTGACTTCGATCGTTATCTCAATATCCTTTACCAAATAGGTATTTGCCACACACCAGTCGTCATGCCAGTCTTCACTTCCCTCGTAAGATAACACATAGTAAAGATCCATTCGGTCTGTCAGGACATTACAAATATTTAAAAGGTATTTGGAATTTTGAAGCGTGCCGTAATCTGCGCTGAACGAATCGTAATATCCTACTTCTGTCTTGCCGATAGGATGTCCGCTCATGTCATAGCCATTAACATAAGTCGAGCTGAAATCGTCGAGCGTTTTGGGTGAACCGCTTTTTACAATAGAAGGACAGTCGATACTTACGACTTCAAAGACCGCGTTGTCCGCTTTGAAGGTCACGTCCGAGATGTTTTCACCCTCGACCGAGATGGGAAAATTGATCTGATAATTTACACAGCCTGTCCAATCATAACCATAACCATATGCTTGGTTGCTGACATCCATACTTATCGGGAGCGGAGCTTCAGGCTCAAGCTCTGCCGCGCAAACCCTGATCATAAACTGATTGCTCATAAACTGATTGCTGCCATCGGATAAATCCGGGCCTTTGTCAGCAAAATACGATATCGCGGTGAAGAATACTGCTATGGTTATGGCCGCAGCAACCACTGCCGATGCAATCTTTATAATCGTTGCTCTGGCTGATCTGTGTGTCTTTTGAGGCTTTTCATCAGGCTTATCCTGACAGGTATAAATCGTTGCGAAAGCAGCATTTGCTTTCTGCTGTACGACATCCGGGATCTTGGCGTTCTTCTCGAAAATATTCTTGTTTTTCATGTCATTCTCCTATTAACTCTTAGCTGCCATAGTACTTTGCAAGCTGCTCTCTGCCCCTTTGGAGCCAGGTAGTTACCGTGCTCTTTGGGATATGGAGCATCGAGGCAATTTCTTTGGTGCTGTATTCTCCCAAGTAATATAGAGTGATGACCGCTCTGTACTTTTCATCGATAGAAGATAGAGCGTCCTTGAGTTCGACATTGTATTCGTCAGTTACAGAAGGTTCTTCCCATTCTTCCAATCCAGTCTGACGCTTCCTGACATCCAGGATCTTATAGCAATTGTTTATGAGGATCCTCGTCATCCATGTTTTGAAATACTTGTCATCTCTCAGTGTGTTCAATTTTTCAAAGCAATTAAGGATCGTCTCACTGACGGCATCGGCAACGTCCTCGTCATTCATGAGGATTGCCAGCCCGACTTTGTACATCTCCTGCATATGCCCCTGCATCAGCTCGGCAAAGGCAAGCTTATCGTGCCTTTTCGCGAGTTTTACAAGTCTTGTCGTTTCATCAATCCGCATTACTTCTCTTTCCTTGTGTACACAACCGAATGGAGATCTGTTTTCCATTCTCTTATCATTAGATGGACAAAGATGCCGTTTGGTCTCAACTAATTATGTTAAGTCACAAAAAAGTTATCAAGATAACTTAGATGCAATATCGTAATTTGTGTTAAGGGGCAAGACTGAAAGTTAAAATATATGTAGAGAGAGAAAGAGATGAGAAACGCCGGAACCGGCAACAGGAATGTCTAAGCATTTCATATCAACTCTTATCACTTATTTTCAGTCTGTCTTTCTTTACAAAATCACGGCAGGAAGTCCTGATACAATCCGAGAGTTTATCTGCTTCAGTTTCAAGGCTTCTTATTTTCTCTTCGACCTGAACTAATTCAGCTCGGAGTACTTTGAGGTATTTGTCTATTTCATTTACCCCTATCACTTTTGGGAAAATAAAAATAAAACTACATCCTGCCAAGATGATGCCGGTTATGACACAGAACCACGCTATCCACTGTGTCACATCGTAAGTTTCAAGATTTGCGTGCATAATAAAAAACGGCAGACTCAATAAAAGCATGCTGCCACCGACAATCACTAAAGGGAAAAATGTTACTTTGGGATCTTTCATTTGGCCGTGTTTGTCCATGACATAGTACAATTCACGATCTCTGTTGTGGAGAGTAATTTGAGACTGGATCCTTTTTTGCTCCTCCTTCAGGGAATCGATCTCATGGTTCAGATCGTAAAGTTTCTTCTTGTCAGAAAAGATCCTGCCAAACTCCTTAAAGTACTCCCTGTCTTCTTCTGAAGCACTTTCAATGGTTTCGTTGATCAGGACTGCATTATAAGCGAAGCCTTTTCTTTTATCCTCACGGGCAAGTTCATCCATGTCCGCCAGATGAGCTGATGCAAGCAGCAATCCTCTGAGCGCAAAGAAATCGTGAGGGGCCTTTTCCAATATGCTGTTAAATGAATCAACAGCGGCCAAAAACTCTCCTTTGGAGAGTTGTGTCTCACCCATCTCATGCATCTGGTGTTCTTCGATGTTGATCATTTCATTCCTGCCTTGGTGATTATATTAGTGTAAATGTCAGTCGAGTTTGCTGCAAATATAATGTTCCACTCATTTTAATAGTTTCAGTCCCGCTCCAACATCACGATATATTCAGGAGTACCTTCTTCCAATCGTCTTTTCCCGTTAAGCTTAAATCCATGCGCCTCGTAAAACCGAATGGCGTCTTCGTTCTTCTCCAGGGTCCATACGAACTTAGCATCAAACTTTTCTTTTGCAAATTCTACCAGCTTAGATCCGATGCCCTCTTTCCAGAAGAAGTAATCAACATATAATTCAGCGATCTCCTTTTCCTCCAGATGGATCATTCCCTTAACTATACCGTCATCGTATACCCAGACTTTATCGAGGAGTTCCGGATCCTTGAATTCATCGGCGACCTTAACTACCTGCAACCCGTTAAAAGAGTATTCATCGTTATGAAAGATCGACCGGTATTTCATTCTTTTTGTAAACACCAGGATCTCGGCGATCCTGGACAGGTCTTTTGGTTCTGCTTTTCTTATCACGTTTCTGTATCCGCCTTAGCATTTGATGCGTTATGCTGAAAAAATATGTTCCAATTATACAACAAAGCCGGAAGAGCTATCCCCTCCGGTGTTTATACTACGGTTATACTCCGTATTCATCAGGCAATTAACATAAGAACAGCCCGGAACACTCCGGGCTGCAATGGTATCTTAATTATTTAAGGTCAGAAATCCTTCATCATGGCTCTGAGCTCATCATCAGATTTATCTCTGAGCGAATCTTCCGCGAAGAATTTGGCTTCCATGACCGCAACGGCTTCTGATCCGGTTTCCTTGGCCGAAGTTGCCGGTGTGGATCCGGAACCACCGGAATTGGCGCATGATGCAAGCGACAAGAGCATCGTTGCTGAAAGGATTAGTGAAAATATCTTTTTCATATTGGTTACCTCCCATAATAATTTTACAGGATAAGCCTTGATATAGATTATCGTCAGTATATGAACAACTGGTTGGATATAGAGCTGCATTATTTTTAGATTCAAGTACAGATTGAATCTTAAATTGTACCTTCTACCCTTACCCGCTAAAATTATAGAGTAGAATTCTCTAATATATAGACGGATGGAGGTGAGTCCTTATGGCAGAAAAACTTTTGGACAGAGAGTTTGTCATCTATAGAGACCGGAATGTTTTCCTAGGCGGAAAGATCGAAGATGGACAGCTAAAACTGGAATCTATGGTTTATGGAGATGATTACGACAGTGAACAGCATCTTGAGTTTACTGCAGATGATACCTTTAAGATATTCTCTCTTATGTCTTTTGAGGAATTTGTCGTTTTTTTGCAGGAAAACCATTTGCGCGGGTTCAATGATTTTCTTATAGAGAACGGGATAATCCCCAAAACTACAACACTTTAATAAATTGACCAGGCCTTAAAGCATCCGGGGAACAATTATCTGACTGATATCTTTTATCCCGCACAGTTTTTATGCCGCGCGGGATGCTTTATGCCACAGTTTTGCACACGTCTGCTGAACTGCGGGTTTGTCTAATTATGTATAATCAAAGAAGGCTCTTTTCAATTCCGCAGTTGACAAACATTCGTTCTGGTACTATTATATGCATAGAACGTTTGTTTGTTTGTTTTTTGAAGGGAGCCCGTACGATGTCAGAGTTGAAGGATGTCTTTGCTGCATATAAGAAATTATCCTTCACTGACCGTATCGTGTTCTATACGACCCTTTCCAACAATATAAATGTACACGAGGATAACATTCAGGATTTCCTTATCGAAACACGTATTTGCGATGGTAATACATGTATCTTTTGCGAAGGTTCTCATGTTGTTAAGAACGGTAAGCGTAAAGACGGTGTTCAGCGTTTCCTCTGCCGTGATTGCAAGAAGTCATTTATACCGAGTTCCTGCTCCGTTACTTCTGGTACTAGAAAGAACTTGAGTGTTTGGGCTCAGTATCTGAAGTGTATGTCGGATAAAAAGACGCTTAAGGAAACTGCTGAAGAATG
>Ga0247611_10006741_pt1 | contig 14640 bp, 4 predicted proteins | sample 177DNAGHGhighgp2_FD_192422 | JGI IMG/M metagenome (GOLD analysis project Ga0247611, IMG submission 192422) | Sheep rumen microbial communities from Palmerston North, Manawatu-Wanganui, New Zealand - 1770 DNA GHGhigh gp2 | ecosystem: Host-associated > Mammals > Digestive system > Stomach > Rumen ...
CGGTGCATTGCGCAGAATTCATGGTCACATCGGACGGCGTACCTGTGGAGACCGTGGGCTTCGCCACGATGGAGGGAGCCACACCCTGGCCCTTCAGACAGCGGACGGCCAGACCGGCGGTCTTGAAATAGCTTGCATCCTCACGGAAACCGGCCTCATCATAGCTCACTTCAGCACACATAGCATCCTCCGGATAGCCTGCACGCGGGCTGCAGCTCCAGAAACGGGCTTTCGTGCCCTGTCCGGCGAAACTGTTGTTGTAATAGTAACCGTCGGGAGTGGCGGTGAATGCGGAGATGTTGTTAGCCGACTGGTTGTTGCCCACCGCATACTGATAGTTGGAACTGCTCCAGCCCGTGGTGGAAGCCAACGCCTTGCCGATGGTACCTATGATATTGTTGCAGAGATAACCCGGCTGGTCACTCATATAGTCACGCAGTTGCGCCCATTCCGCCGCGCTCGGCACATGCCAGCCATCGGGACAGATGCCCTGCACGTTGGAGGGGTTGGCGTCGGAAGAGGCCGCGCCGCCCAGCACCGCTGCCCAGTTGTAGAGGCATTCGTAGTTATCCAAGTTATGGATAATTTTCTTGCAGTAAGGCGTGGTTGCGCTGGCGGTGAAATCCGTTGATATGACTACGTCGTTGGCGAATTTCGTGGTGCGCAGGTTCTCGGCCATCCAGCACTGGTTGCCGATCTGCACGGTAGGATAGCTGTTGCCGTCAATGTCGGTCACCGTGGGGGTGTTCGGACAAGGTTGCGCGTCGCCCGTGGGAAGCGCGTAGGTGGCGGTGGTGAAGGTCAAATCCTCACCGTAGGCCGTGCCCATGCTGTTCTTGGCGTATGCGCGCACGTGGTAGGTGGTGCCGACGGTAAGACCGGTGAGCGCGTGCGAGAACGTGCCCGTACCTGTGCCGTCAGTGCTGTAGGAGTTCGGGAAATTGGTGTTCACCACAGGGTTCTCCGAGGTGCCCCAGCAGAAACCGCGGGCCGTCACAGTAGCGCCGCCGTCTTCCGTGACTTCACCGTTGAGTGTCACGGAGGTTTGGGCGATGTTCGTCACCGGCTTGGTGACCACCGTGGAGTAATCTTCCCCGGGTTCACCCTTCAGACAACGCACGGAAAGACCACGTGCAGGGTTCATTCCGCCCTGCTCTGAGATTTCCGACATCAAGTTCACATCATCGTATGATATTCTGCGAGCCGCAGCACTGCCCGCATTCGTTCCTGCAGCCTCAGAGGAAGTCCAGAAATAGGCTGAAGAGCCTGCCAAGGCGACACCTTCATTATTATTGTAACTACTATAGTAGTTTCCAGCAGGAATAGCGGAAAAGCCGGTGGCATTGTTGGTTGAAAGGTCGTAATTCACCCGACAGCTATATAAAGAACTGGGATTGTTCGTGTACCAATATTCAGAGCTTGCCAAACCCTTGGCATTGTATGAGCCACAAAGGTATTCGCTCTTGGTGCTCAGATACGTGGTGAGAGCCGTCCAGTCCGCCTCGCTCGGGAGATGCCAGCCGGTAGGACAGGCAACCTTCGCCGCCTTCCAGTTATAGTAATAACCGAACACAGACGCATCATAGGAAGTAAACGGCAAATCCGATGACAACCAGTTGTTGCTGGTAGGAATGTAGTAATAGGGAACAGAGGCACTTATGGAAGTGGAGGTGAATTCGTTGCCGTTCTTGTCCTTCTTGGTGCGCAGGTTCGTCTTCGTCCAGCATTGGGTGCCGAGAAGCAACGTCTCGTAGGTGTTGCCGGAGTTATCGGTCATCGTGGGGGCATCCGGACAGGGCTGCCCCTCGTTAGAGACGGGCGCGGGTTCCTCCGTGGTGAAGGAGATGGTGTTGCCGTAAGCCGTGCCCTCGCTGTTGGTGGCGTAGGCCCGCACAAAGTAGGTGGTGCCGGAGGTGAGGCTGGCAAGGTTGCTCGTGAAGGTGCCCGTGCCAGCGCCGTCGGTGGTGTGATAGTCGCTCAAGGTGGGCTCGATGCTTGTGGTGCTCCAGCAGACACCGCGGGCGGTCACGGTTGCGTTGCCGTCATCGGTGACATTGCCGCCGCAAGTCGCGCCAGTCGCCGTAATAGCGGTAGCCGCCGCCGTGGTGACGGTGGGCTTGAAAACAAGCTGCGGATTTGGGTCATAGGGGGTATAGATAACAGGTTCGCCGGGCACGTCAGTAGTGCTACTGCACTCACCTTTGAGAGTAAGGTACGGTTTGATAGTCAGCTCGTTACCGTACAGCAGAATAAGTTCCGCATTGCTGATGGTTGCATACATTATCTGGTCGTTGGCATCAAAACTGGCTTGAAGGGTGATAGGATTACCGCCTGTATAGGTAATAGTGTAACGGCCACTCTGGATGAGGCTTGCGTCATAGTCATTGACCACCGTCTCGATGAGCATTTCCGCATCCATTGTCATCGGCAGATCGACGTTGGTCGCACCGAGGGTCGGGCACTCCAGAGTCGGTTCCGGAGGTGTCGGGGTGCCGCCGCCGCAGTTCAGTGCCTGGCACAGCTGCGACTTTTGCTCGGGAGTCATCTCGCCCACCGCGTTGATGATGTCCTGCGGGGTGATGGTGATGTTCACCGTGGTGTTGCCCGCCTGGTTGGCCGTGAAGTTCCCCACCGTGACTCCGTTCTTCTGGATGGTCAGCGTGCCGTCGTTCACCACCGGAATCTCCGGCTTGTTCAGGATTTGCGCCGCACCGGAGGTCGCGTTCCAGTCGGCGTTCACCTGTTCGAAGCCGCCCTCCACGTTGCCCGCGCTCAGGGCGTAGGGCACCGCCGTCACCGGCACCGTATTGGTCACGTGCGCACCGTCCGGCATGGTGTAGTCGGAGGTGATGTAGGCCGTGGACCAGGTCACGTCGGACATGCTGCCGGCCTGGCTCCCGCCGTCGCCGATAACCAGCGTCAGCAGGCCGTTCTGGTTGGTCTGCACCCCGCTGTGGGTCTCGGAATAGACGGCAGACCCACCATTGCTGTTCGCGATGGAGATGGCCACCGTGAGGGTCTTGTTGGCCACCAGCTCGTTGGCGCTGTTGCGCACCACGGCCGAGTAGCTCAGTTTCTGGGCGGCCGCTCCGACCGCCAGCAGCACGAGGGCTGCGAAAAGGGTAAGGGTTCTTTTCATATTATTGGATTTTATTCGTTTCTGTTGGGTGGCCCCACACTGCGGCTTCGCCTTGTGTGGGGTTACTTGCTCTACCGAGCTCTTGTCCCTCCGGGACTCTCCCCTACCCCACATTACGCTCCTTCGTCGCTTATGTGGGGTTACTTGCTCTACCGAGCTCTTGTCCCTCCGGGACTGCTCAAGGAATAATTTTCATATATACTGGGGGTTAACTACTAACTACTAACTACTAACTACTAACTGCTAACTACTAACTGCTAACTACTAACTGCTAACTGCTAACTACTAACTGCTAACTGCTAACTGTTTTTGACGCAGCGGACGCTCAAGGCGTCGGAGGCGGCGGGGTTGCCATTCATCGGGCTGTCGCAGTAGTATTGCAACTCGATGGCGGCGGGAGTGGCGGTGCCGTCGCCGTTAACCACCGACCACCAGTCGGTCTGGGTGCCGAGCCCCTCGAAACTGAGCAGGGAACCGTTGTACTTGCCAGCGGGCAGGGCGGTGAAGCCCGTACTGTTGGTGTGGGTGTTCGTGGTTATCCAGAACTCGACGGTGCGCAGGTCGTCGGCGTTCTCCGCGTCCAAGGCGGCCTTTTCCTCGGCGGTGGGGATGTGCCAGCCGTTGGGACAGATGCCCTGCACGTAGCCGTCCGCGCCGGGCGTGACAGTGCCGTCGGCATTGGCGTGCGTGGCGGCGGCCCAGGTGTAGAGGCGACCGTAGATGCCCACCATCGCCTCCTCGTCGGGATGCGACAGGTTGTGGTAAACCATCGCACCTTCAATCTCCGTGGTGCCGTCGGGGTAGAGGGTCGGCTTTAGGTTCTGCTTCGTCCAGCAGTAGCCCGCCACGGCCACGGCGGTGTAAGCGTTGCCGTTGCCGTCATACACCGTCTCGTCGCACACCAACACTTTCAGGATTTCGAGGAAAAGTTCCTCCACGAGGTCGTAACCCTCGTCGGTGCCGTGGACGGTGTAGCGGCTGTTCTCGTAGCTGCCCACCGGAGTGTTCGCCGGGTAGGAGAACCCGTGTCCCTCGTAGCCTTCGGGGAAGTTCACGGTTTCGTCATAGGTTCTCGTCACGAGCTGCGCCTGGGCGACACCCTCGGCGATCTCGTAGCCGTTCTGCGCGAAAATGCCGCCGAACGGCTGCCCGACCACCACACTGATGTTGTTCTCAGTTGCGCTGCCCATGTTGAAGCCCTGCGAGGTCTCCGGAACCGTCTGCGCCACGACCGACAGCACGGCCACACAAAGCCCAATCATAATGGATAAAATCTTCTTCATATCATGAATTTTTATTATTTGCACAAATCACAAAACAGCTCACCCCGCCTCGCAAAAGGCAGGGAAAATGGAATAAATAAAGGAAATAACGAAAACTCTCCTATCGTCTATTCGACCACATGGGGGGTAATTTACTGGTTGTCAACATGTTACATCTAAGACACATATCCACAAACGCTATCTCTCAACAATCGGGCAAAAATAAGCAATAATCTAATACGTTGGACAGAAAAAAAAGTTACAACAATACGGAACACGGCGGGATAGGTTACACGAAAAAGGGCGCAGCCCCACACGGCCATGCCCCAATTTTCAATTTTCAATTTTCAATTCACACCCGCCGGCATCATCATGGCGCAACGGTCGATGATGGCGTTGGCGTTGGCAAAGCCTGCGTCACACACCCTTTTGTCCTTAATACCGTCATAGCCCATGGACAAGTGCATGATATCGTAGCCGTCCACAACGGATGCCAACAGCTTTTTGTCGCGCTTGCCGGCCGCCTCCTTGTACTTCCCGATGTCGGGCCGGCCTTTGCGCTTGGATATGCCGAACAACGCGTCCAACACAATCAGACAACCGTTCCACAGCGTGTTACCCGCCATCTTCACATACTTGCCGTCGTTGTACCGCTTCAGCTCAGGGTCGTAGTTGGCCTTCTCGATGACATCCGCGGCGTTGGCCACGTACCGCCGGGCCTCTTCAATGGGATCTTTCTTTTCCATAATCTCTTCGTTTTATTTTCAGGTTGCAAAGATACAACAAAAGAAAGCCTTTGTCAAGACTATTGAGAAAAATTTTATTCGCTGAAAATCAAGGCATTGCTTCTGAAGCGCACAATAATTTAACAATCGATTGTTAAATTTATTTTCCATTTTCGCATGGTTTTCGAACTTTTCGCATATTTTCGCAATTCTATTTCTTAATTGCGAAAATACACGAAAACAGCGAAAACGATGCGAAAACCCAACTACGCCACCTTGAACTTTGAAACTTGAAACCTACATAAAGGGCGCGACTGCACCGGCCACGCCCTCTTCGTAATGTAAAATTGAGCCGTCTCTTCCACTGCAGTCGCTCCAACCGCTGCCGCCCAATTGTACAGAAGACCGTAAGTAGCAACTCCTCACGAAGAACCCCCACCCTATTTCAGACCGCGGACATCCTTGACATTCACAAGCCCCGTGGCGAAGGCGAGCCCCAACGCGAAAAACGCCGAAATGACCAGCTGCCACAACACGTGGACATGCAGAATGGCCGGGGAGAACCACACCGCCGGAACCAACAGCGCGACGAAAAGCCCGCACCGCAGCCACGGCAGCGACTTCAGCGGAATGCCGATGATGCGCATGGCGAGCACGAACTGCAAGGCCGACACGACAAACTGCGTGCAGAAACTGGCCACCGCCGAACCGCACGCCTGCATACGCGGAATCAGCAACAGGTTGACCGTCACGTTGATAACAATGCCGACGACGGCGATGAGGTTCAGCACCTTCATGCTGCCGTTGGCGGTGAGCAACGTCCCGAACAGATAGGTCATGGCGATGGGAATCAACCCGAAGATGATCAACCGGAAAACCGCGACACTGCTTTCCGCAATGTCCGGATAGAACATCCGGATGACAGGCTCGCGATAGACGTACAGGATGACGACGGCGGAGACCGAGAACAGGGTCAGCAACGAGAAGCTGGTGCGCACTACCGGCACCACATCCTCTTTCTGTTTCAGCATTTTAGAAAACAGCGGCAAAAGGATGACCGAAAAGAGGTAGGCAATCATCGCCAGCGTGTCCATCAACCGGAACGCCGAAGCATAGACGCCCGACTGCACGGCTCCGTTGCCGTCCGGCAACATCCGTTCCAGCATCACCGAATCGATGCGGTAGTAGCACGCCATCAGGAAGGTGACGAGCGCGTAAGGCAGACTTTTCTTGATGATGACCACGAAAAACGGCCAGTTCCACGTCAGCCGGTGTAAATTCGCCTTCCGCAACACGATGAAGAGCGCCACCGCGATGGTAATCAGATACGCCACGGTCTGGCACCACACGAACCACTCGATACGGAACGGCTCGTCCGTGAGGTTGCCCCACAGCAGCAGCCCGCAAAACAAAATCATCAGCAGCTTGTCGGTCACAGACAGAATGCTGTCGGTCTTGAACATCAGCAGCGCCGAGATGTTGGAACGCACATACAGCAGGAAGGCATTCAAGAACTGGTTCAACCCGATCCAGAATAGCAACCTGAGCTGGATGCCCCGGTAGCCGATAAGCAACGCAACCGCAAAAATCACCGCGAAATAGGCCAGCCCGAGCAGCAGGCGCAGGATGATATAGCTCGACAAATGCTTGTCCAACAGCTGGTTGTTCCGTGCTATGTTGCGGTTATTGAAATTGGTAGTCCCCATGTCCAACACCATGTTGAACAACAGGGTGAAATTGAGAATGGAGAAGTAAATTCCGTAATCCGCCGCCCCCACGCTGTTCTGAACCCCCACATCCACGCCAAGCATCCAGAACGGCTTGACCAGGAGGTTCAGAAAGATGAGAAGACAGAGGTTGAAAACGAAATCCTTCTGTTTCACTATTGTAAAGGTTATTGGTTATTGGTTATAGGTTATTGAAAAAGCACTTGCGAGACAAGCCCATCCAAAAAAAGATATTTTTTGTGACTATTAGTTATTGACTGCTAATTCCATTAGCAACCATTATATGGATAAATTACCTCAAAGAGCTTCAATAACCAATAACCTATAACCTATAACCATTTAAAACACAATATTGACAATTTTCTTCGGCACAATAATCACCTTCTTCGGGGTTTTGCCTTCGAGCCATTTCTGCACATCGGGGCTCTCGAGCACCTTCGGTTCAATGTCTTTCGGGCCGAAGGTGGCGGGGAAGGACATCTTCAGACGCATCTTGCCGTTGAAGGAGACCGGGTAGAGGTATTCGTCCTCCACCATATACTTTTCATCGTACACCGGATAGCTGGCCTTCAAGATGGATTCCGTATGCCCGAGCAATGACCACAACTCCTCGGTGATGTGCGGCGCGTAGGCTGACATCAGGATGCAGAGCGGCTCCAGAATGGCACGCTTGCGGCACTTGGCATCGCCTAACTCGTTGGCGCAGATCATAAACGCACTCACCGCCGTGTTGAAGGAGAAACGTTCGTTGTCCTCCTCAATCTTCTTGATGGTCTTGTGCAACGACTTCCACTCGCCCTTGGTCGGTTCCTCGTCAACGACGCTGAAATTGCCCTCACCGTCGAAGTAGAGTTTCCAGAACTTGCGGATGAAACGGGAGACACCCTCAATGCCGTTGGTGTCCCACGGCTTGGCCATCTCGACCGGCCCGAGGAACATCTCGTACATACGGAGCGTGTCCGCGCCGTACTTCTCCACCAAATCGTCGGGATTCTGCACGTTGTATTTTGACTTGGACATCTTCTCGATTTCCCAGCCGCAGACATACTGGCCGTCCTCGAGGATGAACTCGGCGTCCTTGAAGTCGGGCATCCAGTTACGGAAGGCCTCCACATCGAGGATGTCGTTGCGGACGATGTTGACATCCACGTGGATAGGCGTGGTCTCGTACTCCTTGCGGAGGTTATACGACACGAACTTGTTGGTGCCGACGATACGATAGACGAAGTTGGAGCGGCCCTGAATCATACCCTGGTTGATGAGCTTCTGGAAAGGCTCGTCCTTGCAGCTGACGCCGAGGTCGAAGAGGAATTTGTTCCAGAAACGGGCGTAAATCAAGTGGCCGGTGCCGTGTTCTGCGCCACCGACATAGAGATCGACATTCTGCCAATACTCGTCGGCCTCTTTGGAGACCAACGCCTCGTCGTTTTTCGGATCCATATAGCGGAGGTAGTAGGCGCTGGAGCCGGCGAATCCGGGCATCGTGCTGTACTCGCGTTGATAACCGTTGTACGTCCACTCTTTGGCGCGGGCCAACGGAGGCTCGCCGGTTTCGGTGGGCAGGAACTGGTCGACTTCGGGAAGCACCACCGGCAGCTCGGACTCGGGAACCGGATAGGGCATCCCATCCTTGTAATAAATCGGGAACGGCTCGCCCCAGTAGCGCTGACGGCTGAAGATGGCGTCACGCAGACGGTAGTTGACGGTGCCGTAGCCGATACCCATGTCGTTGATCTTCGCGATCACCGCCTTACCCGCCTCCTTGACGGTCATACCGGTGATGAAGCCGGAGTTGACGCACACCCCCGTCTTGCTGTCCATGGACTCCTCCCAGGTGTCGGGGTCGCTGGTCTCATCCACGGCGGGCGCCACCACCTGACGGATGGGCAGGTTGAAGTGCCGTGCAAAGGCGAAGTCGCGGCTGTCGTGGGCGGGCACGGCCATGATGGCGCCGGTGCCGTAGTCGCTCAGCACGTAGTCGCTGACCCAGATCGGGATGCGCTCCTCGGTGATGGGGTTGATGGCGAACGCGCCGGTGAAGACGCCGCTCACCTTCTTGACTTCGGCCTGCCGCTCGCGCTCGGAGCGGTTCTTGGCCCACGTCACGTATGCCTCCACCTCAGCCTTCTGCTCCGGGGTGGTGATATGCTCAATCATCTCGTGCTCAGGGCACAAGACCATGAACGTCACACCGAAGATGGTATCCGGACGGGTGGTGAAAATCTCGAAGGCAGTCTCACTCTCGACCCCCTCGACATTGCCGCCCATATAGATCTTCTTCCAATCCAGCTGACCCTCTTTGGCCAACGGGAACCATACGGCTGCGCCCTCGCTTCGGCCAATCCAGTTGCGCTGGATCTCCTTCAGCGAGTCTGTCCAATCAACCTTCTCGAGGCCTTGGAGCAGACGCTCGGCATACGCGGAGACGCGCAAGATCCACTGTCTCATCAGCTTGCGTTCCACGGGGAAGCCGCCGCGCACGGAGAGTCCGTTCACCACCTCATCGTTGGCGAGCACGGTGCCGAGCTTCGGACACCAGTTCACCCACGTGTCGGCGAGGTATGCCAAACGATAGTTCATCAGGATCTCCTGACGTTCCTTCTCTGAAGCACTCCCCCACTCTTCCGCGGTGAACTCCATCGGCTTGGTCTGCGCCACGTCCAACCCTTCAGTGCCGTTGGCTGCGAAAGCCTCCTCCAACTCGGAAATCGGACGGGCCTGATTAGCTTGGTTGCAGTAGTAGCTGTTGAACAGCTGGATGAACGTCCACTGCGTCCACTTGTAGTAGTCGGGGTCGCAGGTCTTGAACGAACGGTCCCAGTCGAACGAGAAGCCAATCTTGTCGAGCTGCTCGCGATAGCGCTTGACGTTCTGCTCGGTGGTGATGGCGGGATGCTGGCCGGTCTGGATGGCATACTGCTCGGCGGGCAGACCGAAAGCGTCGTAACCCATCGGGTGCAACACGTTGTAGCCCTTCTGACGTTTGTAGCGGGCGTAGATATCGGAGGCGATATAGCCCAGCGGGTGTCCCACATGCAATCCCGCGCCCGACGGGTACGGGAACATGTCCAACACGTAAAACTTCGGCTTCGTGTGGTCTATTTCTGTCTTATACAGGCCGGTCGCCTTCCAGGTCGCCTGCCATTTCTGCTCTATTTCTCTAAAGTTGTATTCCATTAGGGTTTATGGGTTAAGGGTTATGGGTTATGGAAGTAGAGACGCAAAATTTTGCGTCTCTACTCCTTTGTTGTCTATTACTTGTTATTAACGATGATCTTGCGGGATTCCACTTTCCTACCCTTTTCGTCGAGGAACTGCACGGTGTAGTGGCCGTTGGCGAAACGGGTGCAGTCGATCTCGAGATGCGTGTCTTCGCAACGGGTCTGATAGACCAACCGGCCGGTTTCGTCATAGAGACGGACGGTCTCCACCTCGGGAGCATTCTCGATATTGATGAACAGCGACTGGTGGACAGGGTTCGGGTAGAGCGTGACCATGGCCTGCGTCTCGTAATCCTCGATACCCACATTGCAGAAGAGTTCAAGGGAGGTCTCCCGATAACCGCAATTGTTGATACCGCGGGCGATGAGCGTGCCGTAGCCGTTCGTGGTCACATTCAACGTCACGTTGCTGAACGTCGAATTCGAAAGTATCCAGTTCGTATTGGTGACACGCCACTCGTAGCTGCTGACATACAGCGGGTTGTTGATGGAGAAGTAGGCGTTGCCATGCTGGATGATGTGCGGGTTGCCGTTGATGGTGTCGAGGCGCGGCAGCGGGTTGACCGTCAACAGGAGGTTGACGATACTGTCGCAACCGCTGACCGTCTGCAGCTCCCTGGTGTAGGTGAACGTGCCGAACGTGTCCATGGGGGCGATGTCGAAGCCACTCTGCGAATAACCCTGTCCCTCACAGATAGTGCCCGTGAGCGTCAAGTTGTAGGTCGGCAGCGTGGTGATATGGTGCTCCGCCATGGAGGAACAGCCGTTGGCGCCCGTAACCGTGACACTGTACGTGGTGTTGGACGGCACCACCACCACAGACTGCGTGGTATCACCGGTGCTCCACAAGAACTCGACAGCATCGGAGGAAGCCACTAACATCGTCGAATCGTCCTGACAGAGATCGGTCACACCGATAATGTCAAGGGTCGGAGCGGTCAGCAGCGGCACATAGACGCTGGAGGCCTGCTGGCAGCCGTAGCTGTTGGTGGCAGTCACCGTGTAGAGACCGCCCGTGGTGATGGTCACCTGCGCGGCAGTGTCACCCGTGCTCCAGACATACGTGTTGTCGCCCGTAGCCGAAAGCACTTCGGTGGTGTTCTCGCAAATCGAGTTGACCGCATTCAAGGTGAAGTACGGCACGGGGTTGTCAACGACCGTCACAGAGGCAAAACCCTGGCAACCGTTCACAGAGCTGGCCGTGACCGTATAGGCACCTTGTGCCGAGACCGTGATGGACGGCGTGGTGGCACCCGTGCTCCATGCGTAGGCAACGGCATCAGAAGCGGTGAGCGTGGTGGACTCGCCGTGACAGATGGAGAGATTACCCGAGATGAAGACATCCGGGGCATCCTCGACATTCACCATCTTGCTGACCGTAGCGGCACAACCGTGCTCATCATAACCGATGACGCTGTAGGAGGTGGACTCAAGAGGCATGACCATAATGGACGTACCACCCTCGCCGGTACTCCAGACGTAGGACTGGGCTCCGGAAGCCGTCAATGTCGCTGCAGTGCCCTGACAAATCAGGCTCGCACCGTCCACACTGACCGTCGGATTGTCCCAAACCACGACGTTCACGGAATCCGTGCGCACGCAGTTCAGGGAGTTGGTGGCATTCACTCTGTAAACACCCGGCTCGGAAACGGTGATGGAGTTGCCGGTAGCGCCGGTGCTCCACACGTAGCTGTTGCCGCCGGTCACCGAGATGGTGGTACTCTGACCCTGACAGATGCTGGTGCTGCCGCTGAAGATGATGGACGGCAACACATTGACTGTGACAACCGCCGTGGCGACCGTAGCGCAGCCGAAGTCGTTGTAAGCCGTCACCGTGTAGGAAGTGCTGATGTTGGGGAAGACCGCAATATCCTGCGTGTTGCTGCCATTGCTCCACTGATAGGAGGTGCCGCCGATGGCGGTGAGGATGGTGGACTGTCCCTGGCAGATGACACGCTCGCCGAGGATTTGCACCACCGGAGGAGTCTCCACGTTCACCACCTTCTGCACCGTGGTGGAGCATCCGTTGGTGTCGTAGCCCGTGACACTGTAGGTGGTATTGGCCACAGGAGCGATGGAAATCTCCGCAGAAGTCTCACCCGTGTTCCAAGAGTAGCTGTTCGCACCTGAAGCGGTGAGCGTGACCGCGCTGCCGGAGCACACGTGGTTGCTGCCGGCAACCGTGACCACAGGATTCGGGTTCACCTTCACGTAAATGGAATCCGTCTTGGAGCAGTTCTGGGCATTGGTCGCCGTCACATAGTAGGTGCCGGTCGTGGAGATATTGACATTGCCGGTCTGCGCACCCGTGCTCCAGAGGTAGGAGCTGGCACCGACGGCGGTGATGGTCGTGGTGTTGCCGGCGCAGATCGTGGTGTTGCCGTTGAAGGTCAGATGCGGCAGCGCATTGACCGTGATGCTGACGGCGGTGCTGGCCATACAGCCGAAAGCGTTGGTCGCCGTCACCACATACGACTGGCTGGTCTCCGGAGTCACCACAACACTGCTGATGCTGTCGCCGGTGCTCCAGCTGTAGTTCGTGCCGCCCGTAGCGGTCAGCGTGGTGCTCTGTCCGGCACAGATGGTCCGGGTGCCGAGGACTTGGATCACCGGCAAGGCCTCCACGTTCATCACGCGGCTGACCGTCGCGCTGCAGCCGTTAGTGTCATAGCCCGTCACCGAATAGGTGGTCGCCGTGGAAGGCGTCACAGAGATGGTGGGGGAAACCTCCTCGGTACTCCAAACGTACGAGTTCGCGCCCGAAGCCGTCAGCGTGGCGATGCCACCGGCACAGACGTAGTTGCTGCTCGAGATTTGCACCACCGGGTTGGGGTTCACGGTAACGTAAATGGAATCCACCGAAGAGCAGTTCTGCGCGTTGGTGGCCGTCACGGTATAGTAGCCCGGCTCCGTCACGTTGATGGCAGCCGTATGGCTACCGTTGGACCAACCGTACGTGCTGGCGCCCGTAGCGGTCAGCGTGGTGCTCTGACCCGCACAAATCGTATTGTTGCCGGAGAAGACGATATTCGGCAGCGTGTTCACCACCACATCCGTCACAAGGCTGGAGGAACAACCCAGGGCGTTGGTCACCGTCACGGCGTACGACTGCGAAGCGGCAGGCGTCACCGTGATGCTGCTGCCCGTCTCGCCGTTCTCCCACAAGTAGCTGACACCACCCGAAGCGGTCAGCGTGGTGCTCTGACCCGCACAGATGGTCTTGGGACCCGCGACACTGATCACGGGCAACGCCTCCACATTCAGGACTTTGGAGACCGTCGTGAAACAGCCCTTGGCATCGTAGCCGGTCACCTGATAGGTGGTGGTCGCCGTCGGAGAGACGGAGATGGAGGAGGACGTTTCGCCCGTGTTCCATTGGTAGGTACTCGCACCCGAGGCCGTCAACGTGGCCACCGCGCCGGTGCAGATGTATTGCGGACTGGTGAATTGGACATCAGGATTCGGATTCACCGTCACGTAGATGGAATCCGTATATTGGCAGTTGTCGGCATTGGAGACCGTCACTTTGTAGTAGCCTGCGGCATTGACCGTGATAGCGGCCGTGTTGGCGCCCGTGGACCAGAGGTAGCCCGTACCGCCGCCGGCAGTAAGGGTCACCGTGTTGCCCGCGCACATCGCCGTGTCGCCGCTGAAGGTGACCACCGGCAACGCGTTCACCGTCACCTGCGTCTCCTTGCTGGCAGAACAGCCCAGGACGTCGGTCACGGTCACCACGTAAGACTGCGTGGCGGCAGGAGCCACTGTGATGCTGTTGCCCGTCACGCCGTTGCTCCACTGGTAGGAAGCCCCGCCCGTGGCCGTCAGCGTGGTGGACTGGCCGGCGCAGATGGTCTTCTCGCCCGCGACACTAATCACAGGCAGGCTCGCCACATTCACAACCTTGGAGGTGGTGGTGTGGCAACCGTTGAGATCATAACCCGTGACCGAGTAGGTGGAGGTGGCGGCGGGGGAGACGCTGATGGTAGAGGCCGTCTCTTCAGTGCTCCACGTGTACGTCGTCGCACCCGTGACCGTCAGATCAGCCACATTGCCGAAACAGATGTAGTCCGGTCCGGCAATCTGGACGTTGGGGTTCTCGTTCACGGTAATCGTCACCGTGGCGGAATTGCTGCAGTTCTGGGCATCCGTGGCCGTGACCGTATAGGTGCCGGCATTGCCGAAGGTCGCCGTCGCGCTCTGCACACCGGTGGACCAAGCGTACGTATTCGCGCCCGAAGCCGTGATGTTGGTGGACTCGCCAGCGCAGATGGCCGTGTTGCCGCTGAAGGTAACCGTCGGCAGGGTGTTCACCGTGACCATCGCCGAGACGCTGGCCATACAGCCGTAAGCATTGCTGGCGGTCACCGTGTAGGATTGGCTGGTGGAGGGCGCCACCGCGATGTTGCTGCCCGTGTTGCCGGTATTCCAAAGGTAAGTCATACCACCGGAGGCTGAAAGCGTCGTACTCTTGCCCTTGCAGATGGTGAGATTGCCACTGATCTGCGGATCGGGAAGCTCGTGGACCACCACCCCGCGGGAAGCCGTGGAGGAACAGCCGTAACTGTT
>Ga0247611_10006742_pt1 | contig 14640 bp, 17 predicted proteins | sample 177DNAGHGhighgp2_FD_192422 | JGI IMG/M metagenome (GOLD analysis project Ga0247611, IMG submission 192422) | Sheep rumen microbial communities from Palmerston North, Manawatu-Wanganui, New Zealand - 1770 DNA GHGhigh gp2 | ecosystem: Host-associated > Mammals > Digestive system > Stomach > Rumen...
AACTAAGGCATCGGCACCAGCACTAAAGTTAAGAAGCATAAAATATCTCATATCTGTCATTGTACCCGAGGAACTCATTTCAACAGGGAGAGCATCCAAAGTACAATATGCAATTTGTGCTTCATCGTTTTTCAATGCAGCTCTGGAAGCTTCGAAGTCATCCATAATAATGATTTTAAGCTTTACCCCAAATTTATTAGAGAAATAGGAGTCCTCGCTTCCTTCTAGACCTCCATTACCCCATACGATCGGTTCAAAGCCACAATATGTATTTACCATAATTGTAGCATCATAATCACCCTTAGAGAATGATGACGATAAACCTTTACCTACATCAAGCTTATTACCAGCAAAATACAGGCCTGTTCCTACAATAGCTAAAATTACAGCTATTATACAAATTTTTCCAAACGTTGTTAATTTGTTGAACATTTTTTTTGAATTTTTAAATTGAACTTAGAAATATTTATTCTCTATTTGTTTCTTTACAGGTTCTTCTTGCAACATTCCCGGCATATATTCATCACCGGTGTATGACAAAGCTTTAAATGATTCAAAACCATTGTGATCATAGTTAGCAATAATCTCATCTACCTTACTTGCGTTAGCCATAGATGAAATATCGTAATTGATCAGAATATCATTAGAACCGTCCAAAAGTCGATTCATTTCTGCGATACTATCATTGATGGTATTTGATACGACATCCAGAGCCATTTGTTCTTCCATCGATTTTGTCAACCAGGAACTACTGAAGATAGAGGTAAGCGATTGAACGGCACTTTTCATCTTCTTTGCCTGTTCATACTCATCTTTCTTGTGTGATACTGTATTTTCTGCAACCTTTATTTTTGTAGTTGCCGCTATTTCCAGTTTCTCTAAGATTTCCAAGTATCGTTCTGTTTTGGCAATACGATCTGACTGTGCTTTGATTTGTTCATCAAGCATAGTTATATCATTTTGAGCGATTGTAAGTTGTCCATTTAAAGCCATCCTTGTTTTCTCGTTCGTTCCCTTCAGGAGCTTTTCTTTAATAACTTTAACACGGTCTACATTCGTTTCAAAATTTTTCTTATACTCTTCTTGTTTTCTCTTCATTCCCTCTAAAGTAGAACCAATATCTGTGATTCTTTTCTTTACGATTTGGAGTTTCTTTTTCATCTCCTCAATACTATTCTCTAAGATAGCAATAGGATCAATCTCAACAATCAATCCAGTTATCTTTCGACAGATTTGAAGATATAATAATTTTAATATTCTCCTTAACTCTGGGCTAAATACTACATAAAGTACGCAACCCAAACCTATCATCAGAAGAGTTAGAGTAAATACGTTCCGAGTAAAGGCAATCAGGTACGGGAGAGCTTTATAAATTCCCCACAATACAGATCCACCCATTACCCAGAGTCCTACCTTTGCCAGCGTTCCTCCGGGTTGTTTCCATAGGTTAGTGATTTTTCCGTCACCACCAAATTTTTGTAATCCGTTTTCCATATCTTACAAGCTTAAATTTGTTACTCTTGTTTTATCAGATTCGAGTGTATTAATAACCGACTGAACGCTACTCTCGAATATTCTTTCCTTTCGATCTATCTCCTCACTTGACTTCCTGATCTCTTCCTCGAGTTCTAACGTCTCCTGATTTATAGCATCATTCTTCTTCTTGAGTTCTTCTATTTGACGTAATATATCGGCTGAATTTTCTTTTAATTCTTTTATTCTAGCCTCCTTATTACCAATTTTAGTTTTTCTCAATTCATCACACTCTTTCCTGCCTCTCTCCTTTTCTTCTCCGACAATTCCAATATAGGTATCGATAGACTCCAAGATTATTTCTTTCGTAAAATTTGGATAAGATTTTAGGAGTACATTAAATGCTCCCTTCATCCTTAAGTTTTCGTCGGGTACTACTTCCGTTAATCCAGAGGCTACATTTTTAAATTCAATGTAGTCTGGACCTGGTAGATTCTTTGCGACGATCATTTCCCAAATCTTAGTCTCGATCTCTTTGTCTACTTCTCCTGTTCCTGTTGTTATGGTTGGAGTTTGAGTAGGCAGACCACTAGCAACGGTTGGAGCCACCTCCTTCGGTTTCTCCTGTTGCTCTTCTTCTTTAATGAATAATCCTTTAAAACTCATATCTATTAAATTTTTCATTCGTATATAAGGCGTTGAGCTGATTTTAAACAGGAGAAAAAAAGAGAGTATATTTCAACTCTCCTTTCTCTTTTAGAATCCAATTCGTTTTTTAGGTTCTTTACTGAAGTCGTTTTTTTCAGTATTGTAGATCTCAGCTAACGTCATCTCTTTCTGAATTGTCTTATCATTCATCAGCTCCCTCGTTTTCTCTACGCATAAGGGTCCAACATAATATTTAACCTTCATTCTACCTTTTCTCAGGAGTGCAGTATCGATGTTTTTTATGTCAGTGTTGAAAGTACAGATAAATTTAGTCTTCAATGTACTTCCTAGCAGCCCATCTGTCATATTCAAGATAGTTATTAATTGATTACTACCACCTCCCTGATTTCTAGTGAGTAATAGTTTTTCACAATCTTCTAAAATGAATACCCTGTTATCATCCTCTAAGAAATACTCCAGGTAACAGTCACAATCTGGATTTTCAAGATCTTTCGAATTAATCAAGATAAAATCCTTCCCTGGATTTTCCTGAATGAGGTATTTTATCAACGTTGTCTTTCCGGTTCCAGCCGGTCCATAAAGAATAACTAAACCCTCTTTTTTTGACTCAATAAACCTCATCATCTCATCCCAGGGTAGATCATCATTATAATTTTTCTTGATATCTACTTCTTGTTTATCGAATGATAGCTTATTCTCATACAACCCGTCGTCAGACTTAACCAAGAATGTATATGTATTCTTTTTCCTGTTATTAGGTCTGAGTAAAGTTATTAATCCTAAGAAATCTTCAGCTTCTTTCTCAATTGCTGTATATAAACTAATCAAAATCTTCCCCTTGGTAAGAGAAACCATAATAATAGTCTCCCTCCAAAGATAGAAATACCTGCTCTCAAATTCTGCGTAGGTAACCAGGTCTCTCGTAAATTCCGTATTCTTCATAAGTGCTCTAAAATCTATCTGAGCTGGTGTCGTATATTCACAAGATCCATCTATATACTCCTGTCTCCTATTTTCAATAAAGGTATCCATAGTTCTAAGTGATATCTTATCTTCTTTTTCGAAAATAACAACATCAAAATTTTTGCTAGTCCTCCCAAATAATTTCCAGTATAAGAAATATGGGGTACTGCTGACGTTAATTTTTCCAGAAGAGTAGAGCGTTGCCTTCTCACACAACCTCATCAGCTCTCTTTTAAATTTTTGTTCTAAATCTTTTTTCATAATTTGTTTTCCTATTTGTTTGTTAATATTAATATTTCAAAAAATAAATGTAATGATAAATTTACACCAACTTTAGGTAATTATTTTCATTACATATATAAGGCGTTTAGGCTAAGTTATCTGGTTAACTTTTTCATCGATAGGATCATGAAAAACGGATAACGAATAAACGGTAGAAATTTTATCTTACTTTGGTCAAAAAAAAAATAGTTGTGATAATCAATGTTATCTAAATTACATATATAAAGAAATTAAGAAACAAAAAGAAAAGGAATTAATCCCCTTCTTTTTTGATTTTCTGAATAAACCATGGAAAACTTCTCGAATTCTCTTGACCATTCCGAATCATCTTCTTACTTCTTCCAACAGTTTTTACACTCTTTCATCTTTTTTTTCTCGCAAGTAAAATAGTAATGCTTTTCATATCTTAACAAAATATTTTTCGAATTCTGACAGTAATGTATTTTCTTTAAAATTTACTTCTACATTCTCCCCATTAAACAGGCTATCATTATGTCTTGATACATAAATATTTCCTGCAATAAGAGATAAGGTAATGTTATAATTTCTAATACATTTAAATTTATCACCTTGTTTTATCTCTACTAGTTTTCTTGGAGTTGTTGTTTCTAAGCAACATTTAAAATGTTCATAGAATTCAGGTTGATCTGTTTGCCAAGAATTTGCGGGGTTATTATCTTCTCCAGTAATACATTCATCAATATCAGAAATATAAACTTTTCCTTTTTGATATAAGGTTATATTACTTGGAGAAACAACATCCTCAATGCACATAAACATTTCTCCTGCAATAATAGGTTTAATTCTAGATTTTACTATTGAAAATCTACTTTCTAATACTTCAGAAAATTTTACTAATGGAAGTATAAGATCCTTGTATTCATCTAATAATAATCTTCTTATAGATCTTAATTTCCAACTGAACCCACGAGATCTTAGAACATCAATAATATCTTCCAAAGTCTCGTTTTCAGAATTCCAAGTTTCTATTATATGTCTTAATCTATCTTCTTCTTTAAGAAATCTTAGAAAGTCGTTAGTTGTATTAATATCATCTAAATCTAACTTAACATCACCTTTTCCGTAGAATCGTTTAAAAATTTTATCTAACTCTTCTAAACTTTTAATCATATTTCTTTTTAATTTTATAATTCTATATATAAGGCTTTCAGAGACGATTAAAATTTTGACTTTCTTTTATGGTTATAATAAGGCTCAAAATACTCTAGAAACCAAACTTCTGAAACCTTACTTAAGCCATAATCAATACCAACTTCTCCAGTTATACATCCTTCTCTTTCAGATATATAAAGTTTACCTTCTATAAAATCTGAAACAGTCAAACTAAAAAAGCATTTATAATATTTTTCTTTCATTATCTTCACATCATTAGTGAATTTAGAAAGAAAATAGCCAAAAAGACCCACAAGAACAGCAAAAAAATGTCACATCGCCTTATATTATAGAAAACAAAAAAAAAGAGAAGTGCTATTTTCACAAACGACACTTCTCATAACACAAATTAAACAGTATGAATATAAATAATCATATATAAGGAAATCAGGGGAAGAAAAAGGAGCGCTATTTTCACAAACGACGCTCCTAAAATGATTTAAAACAAACTATGAATTATAAACTACTATACATATAAGGACTTTAGCCTTTATGGACAGATAATATAATATGAAACTATGAGGATACTAAGAAAAACTGCTTGGATTATGCTCGGAATTGCAGGCTCAGGAAAAAGTACTTGGATAAAGAAAAACTTAGGGGATGATGTAAAGATTATCTCTAAAGATGGTATCCGAGAAGAACTGGGAATAATAACGGGCAATAAGAAAGCAATCGGAAATAAGGAACAAGAGGAAGAGGTGGGGAGAATACAGGATCAAAGAATTAAAGATGCTGTCTCTCAAAAAATCCCCTTCGTCTTAGATAATACAAATCTCGGGAATCATCTTTCAGAGATTGTTAGAGAATTGAAGAGAAAAGGATATCGGGTAGTGGGGGTAAAAATAAACACTCCACTAGAAACCTGCATAAAAAGAAGACCCGAAATTCCTGTCTCAGAATTAACCAGGATGAGTGAAGGAATGAAAAACTTAGACCTCACTATCTTTGATAATGTTATAGAAGTATGATAGATAGAATTTTAGGTGCAGTCGTAGGAGATATCTGTGGTTCTATCTATGAGTTCAATAATATTAAAACTACAGAATTTGAACTGTTGGAAGGAAAGTGTAAGCCAACTGATGATACTATAATGACTTTGGCGGTAGCAGATTGGTTAGTGGAAGATTCAAGACATACCAAAGAGTTCCTAAAAGAAAATATGATAATTCTTGGGAAAAATTATATTGGACGTGGGTTTGGTAGAATGTTTAGGGACTGGTTATTATCTGAAGATCATTCCCCCTATGGATCTTATGGAAATGGATCCGCTATGAGAGTATCACCTGTTGGATTATATGCTAGAACTCTTGATGAAGCACTTGATCTGGCAAAACGATCAGCAGAGGTTACACACAATCACCCAGAAGGTATAAAAGGAGCTCAAGCTATAGCCTCTGGAATGTGGCTTTTAAGAGAAGGGAAATCTAAGGAAGAGGTAAAAAATTTTATTGATAAAACTTTCGGATATAAGTTTAAACAGCTGGATCAGATTAGGGAAAGTTATAAATTTGATGAGACATGTCAAGGGAGTGTACCAGTAGCAATAGAAGCTTTCTTAGAGGGTAACGACTTTGAAGAGGTTATAAAGTTAGCTATATCTGTGGGAGGTGATTCTGATACTATAGCTGCAATGTCTGGTTCTCTAGCTTCCTGCATATATGAAATACCCGAATACTTAATCACGGGCTGCCTTTCTGTGATGGATAAAGTACAGAAAGATATAATGAATAACTTTTTAAATAAACGGCCCGAAAATAAAGCGCGATGATATTTTTAGTGTGTGGGAAAAGAGCGTATTAAAAGACTACATGGAACACGCTCTGAAGATAAACACACTTAATCCCTCTGTTTTCTCTCTAAGCTTGAAAAAAAAATGAAACAAGCTTGAAAATCACAGAGGAAATAGGAGATCGCGCAGAGAAAACGGGCCGGATAATTAATAATTGATAACAAAATGAAACTGATAAGACAAAAAACTTATTCTGGTATATCTAAGGTTGTAAGTACCAGCGAAGAATTTATAAAGAATGATCCCGAAAAACCTGGAGTACTGAAAAAGAAAACAGCTAAAAGAGTGAGGCTGTTTGAATAAAAGGAGGAGATCAATATGAATGAGAGAAATTTTATAGATCATTCGGCTAGGTTTGATCCAGAAAACAGTAAACACGAAATAGAGGAAGCAAGTTTAGAGGCACAATATAGCAAACTGACAGAAAGAGAAAAGCTGATTTTGGCGGCCCGTATCTTAGGCTATAGAATACTCCCGCCACGTATAGATGAGTTTTATTCTGATAGTTACTACCTTGGAGATATGTTTAATGGTGGAGCTAATATTTTCGATTTCTGGAAACAAGAACTACCTAAGATATTTCCAAATCAAATAACAACAAAAACCCCTTGGTGTATTTTCAGAGGGAGTATTGGTACAGGAAAAAGTTTAGTATCAAAATTGTTTTTAATGATGATCTATACTCGCCTTCTCTGTTTAAAGAACCCAAGTGTCAGCCTGGGTTTAGCCCCGAAGGTCTTGAGTGCTTTGGTGGTCCATAAAAATGAATTAACTGCAGAGAAAGAATTCCTAAACTTCTATAAATCTGTTAAAGAAAATACCCCTTTCTTTAGGAATACGAAGAATCCAAATCTAAAGTTTCAGGTATATTGTTCAGGCCCTCTAAGTAACAGATCCATAGGTACAGATTTAATAGTGGGAATTTACTCGGAAATTAACTTTATAGATAACACAGAAAGAGCAAAAGATCAGCTTGCAACAGGATATGGACGTATAAGATCAAGATTTTCAGACAAGATCTTAAATCATTGGGGAGGATTAATTGCTGACTCTTCTCCACGTAATGAAGATTCTTGTACACAGTGGTTAGAGGAACAAATATCAAATAAAAGTAGCCTCTATATATGTGAGCCTAATATCTGGACAGTAAGACCAAATATGTTTCCAGAGTTAGCAGATAAAACACTGACAGATGAGGAAAGATATTTTAGAGTTTATTCGGGTTCAGGTAAAGTACCTCCACAAATAATACCTGACGGAGAAGATCCTGATCCTGAAATGGATCCAGATAGAATAATAAAAGCACCTAGGTCTCTCCTTGATGAGGCTAGAATGGATCTCAGGAAAATGCTTCAAGATAGAGCAGGCATTCCATTAGCAGGAGATTCAAGTTTCTTTTCAGGAGATATATCACACCTAGTAAAAGACTGCTGCTTGCCAAACTATGGGGTTCCTGAGGTTATGGTTGTAGACTTTTATGATCAAACTGATAGAATTTGGCCAAAAGTAGAGAGGTGCTTCTCATTAACAAATCGAAAAACCACTTTATGGGTGGGGTGTGATGCAGCATATAGGAGTGATAAGTTCGGTCTCGCGGTAGTAGCATTAGATGGATTTAAAACTGTCAACAAAGTTCAAATGCCACTAATAAAAGTATTATTATGTACTTGTATTGGTAGAAAAAATGGACAATCAACTAGCATTTTACATGTTTTTGATTTTATAATGGAATTAAATAAATATTATAATGTGATAGTTAGTGCAGACCGAAGTGGATATTCAACACAGCTTATTCAAGACTGTACTAGGGAATTTATAAAAACAAGGATTATTAGTACAGATATTCCACCTTGTTCGCCTGCTCTATATTTAAAAACCATTATAAATCACGAACTTATAAAAATACCTAAGAATAATCGTCTTATTAGAGAAGCTTATGATTTGAAAAATGTTGTAATGGCAAATGGAAATATTAAAGTGGATCATCCAGCTAAAAAATCTGATCTTAAAGGAATAGGATTTCCGGAAGAATCACCAGATAATCTGGGTTCCAAGGACCAATGGGACGCACTTGCTAGTTCGGTATATTCTCTAAGACAAAGTTTAATTGATAACGATGATTATGGAACAAATACAGGATTCCAGAAGACATTAGAAAGTATGAATAATATTAAGGAAGATCCCAAAGAAAAGACTAGGGAAGTTATCCAGTCTATGCTGGAGTCTGTGTACGAGTAAATAAATTCTTTTCATACTAATTATATTTTTAGGAGAAGTGAGATAGAATAGCTAACTATCAATCTTCTCCTTTTGTAAAATATAATATAGTAGAAAGAATAAACAAATAAATTAAAATATAATTTAGTATGAATAAACAGTATCAATGGGAAAAGGTTAACCAAGCCCTTAAAAAATGGTTAGAAGAAGACTGTCTAAGCTATGATGAGATTCGAGTTTTACTTTCAAAAGTAGAAGGATTTGAAGATATTTCGAAAAAGAATATTATTCATTATTCTAATAGACATAATTATGAATATAAATTTAAATATAATGAATTATGTTGTTGGAAAGATGAAGATATTCTCGTAGTAAAAAAAATTAATCTCAGAAGGAAAATCTTATAGAGAAATCTCTGAAGAAATAGATAAAGATTTTAAAAAGTTCAATAGAGAGTACAGACCATTCGAATATCAAGTAAAACGAGATCTTTATGTTAAAAAGATGGCTAAAGAAGCTGGTGCTGTATTTTTAGAGATACCATATACTTATATAACATTGTCTGAAATCCAAGATCTTCTTCAGCGGGTTATCATTGAGGGCGAAGATATAAACGACATCATAGACTACACCCCATTCTATAAAGAAATCAACAAATTGGGGATCAGCATAGATTAGAATTGATTGTAAAGCTATATATAGCTTTACTTTTGTTATCTTTTAGAGAGGGACAGGGATAACAAGAAAACATAGTTCCTCATTAATTTAATATTATGATTATATTACGACAGAAACAATTTGGTATTCTTGATGATATGAATCAGTGGTTAATAAAAAAAACTTAATCCTAAAGCTGGAAAAGTAAAACCAGTAAAAAAGCAAGAAAAACCAAAAGTTTCCAGTGATGAAGTTAAAGCTTCTATTATCTAGTTATTTCCTACAATAGATACCTCATACACTGATTTTATAGATCCAGATAAATTAAAAACTTCAAAACATCTGGATTAAAAGATAAAAATTTTTTAATGAAGTGTATAGAAAAAATAATTTGGCTATATGAAGAAGAGAGCTCAGATATAACAGGGCTTTCAGAAAAAGACATTAAGGGAAATATTTATGTATATTTGTTAGATAGTATCTTAGATAATGAGACTATAATTTTAAGTACTGGTCCAAAAAGTAATTCGATAATAACTAAAAAAATCTCGGACTCTTTCTTTTGGGACATAATGATAAATCTTAGAACTGGGGAATGTGAAGTTTGGGTTGCAGGAGATTAAAATCACCTCGCAAGAAGAATTTATGAATAAAATCGCACGTTAAAATTCAGACGGAGAAAATATATACCGATACTGAGAAAGAAGACGTAAATTTTAAAGTTTAAACTTTTCTTGACGTTTTTCTTTTTGAGTATAAATTATTACTGTATCCTATTAAAGGTTGAGGATTATTGCTAGGAGAGAAAAAGTCAACCTTAGAAATTATGCAGAAATAAATACCACCTGAGAGATTACGTGCGAAGAATTTACTTTTGTTATCTTTTAAAGTAGGACTGGGGATAACAAAAAAAAACAGTTCTACATAGACTTAATATTATGTATATACGCAGAAAAGTATTCTCCATAGCTATTGATGAAAATGGAGAGGAGAAATTGTTTAGTACTACAGAATTAGTAGACGAGGACTCTTATATTGAAAAGCTTTATTCCGAAAATCCCGAGCAGAAAGAGTTTACATCAGTGAGAGGAGCTAAAAAAATCGCAAAAGCAACTCTTGACGCTGTTTATGAAGGTAATAGAAAAGAGCTTGGGAAAATAATAGCTAGAGCAAATAGACGGGGTTTAACTAAAAATTCTGAAAAACTCCTAAATTCTAAGGGATTCGACAAAGTAGCCAATAGTTCAGCTAATCATGTTTGGCGTAAAGCTGGTGATAAAGGATTAGCACCAAAGGAATTTAAAGACATGTTCCGTGAAAATTCCAGAAATGAAGGTGCTGCTATAGGTAAACGAAACATAGCCGCTGGTAATAAACTATCAAAACTACCAAAGGAATTCTAATAGAAATCCAGGTAAAATTTTTATAATTCCTAAGGTGAAGTTGAGATAAGGCTTTTACTATTCGATTAGACCTTAGGAACAATTTATTAGAGATAGGTTCTAATAAAAGAATAAAGATTGGTTAATGACAGATTAGTAAAATGTTTCTTTTAACCCGCTCGATAATAAAACTTGCGGGATAGTGGAGATACTAGGGAGATCAAGGCGTGAATTAATTTCTTTTCAAGATTTTATAATACGCCTTTCTTTCTCCTAGTATGATAAAAAATTGCGTGAAGAGATTAAGGTTGTTATGGAAGTCGAAGAAACTATGATCCAACCTTGAAAATTACGCAACACCTGATTAAAACCCGCAAGGAAAAACGAGCGGGAATTAATAATGTGATAGTAATAAGACAAAATTTCCTCCTGGTTTTCATTTATCGACGAGAATGGAAAGTAAAGTACCATAAAAAATAATAGAGGAAGTATGTGGAATTTTATAAAGAAAATTATAGACTGGTTTAAAGAGAGCAATCGGATACAACACCTCTCCTTAGGTTACTTATGTGGATGGGGAGCAAACGATTGGTACTGCGCAGTCTATGTAGGAGTCGGTGTATCAGGGGCTCTAGAATTTAAGGATTGGAAATATGGAAAGAAACCAGACCCAATCGATTTTATATTAACCTTAATCGGATTTCTTTCCGGTTATTTTACAAGATCATTAATATGGTAATAATAAGACAAAAATTCTTCAGTGATAGGGACTCTGAGTGGTGGAAAAAGAAAATCGCTGAAGAAAGAAAAAGAAACCCTAACAGCCCGCGTATTAAAAAATGGGAAGCTGTTCTTCAATATACTCTAGAAGAAGAAGGAAAAAACAATGCTAAAAAAGCAGAAGAGGCAGCAAAACGTAGGGCTCAGGGGCACTCTGCATATTCAGGAAGAACTGCAGAACAAACCGCCACTGAAGATATTAATAAAGCCTACAAAGAATTTAAATCTAAGGTGGGAAAACAGGCCAGAAGAACTTTCAACAAGAACTGGGGAAAAGAAGGTACTAACAGATCTAAAGCACAAATAGGTATTTTAGCGGGCCTTACTGCTGTTGGGGCCGGGCTTGGTGCCTATCAAGCTAGAAAAAATAGAAAAGAATGGGAAAAGAAACAAAAGACCTATTCACAAAAAAGGGACGATAAATATTACCAGGGAGAAGAAACCGACTTTCAAAAGAAAATAAGAAAGGGGGGTTCTAAATTTATTGCTGGAACTGGTCTTGTCTCAGGTGCTGCTCTGGGCTCTCTTTTGTCTGATTCCGAAGTTTCTGATGCCAAAAGAAGAGTAGCTTACGAAAATCTTGCTGAAAACACAGAAAAGATTAGAATGTTGAGAGAAGCACCTCATCCAGAAATACTTCAGCGGGTAGAAGAGGACCTAGCTAACACGAGAAGAGCCGCCGCTAATTATGAGAGGAGAGTCGGAAAACTAGCTAAAAAGAAATTGATATCTGGAGGCCTTAAAGGTGCAGCTATAGGAGGTGCTATTGGAGGACTAGCAGCTTATGCACACCACAACTCCGTAAAGACTATGAATGAAAAAATCAATGCTGGAAGAAGACATAGACCTAAAAAGAAAGATTAATTAATATGGTAATAATAAGACAAAAATTCTTTAGTGATCATAAAATTGGTGGTATATACAAGTTTCCTCCTACCACTTCCGATCAAGCCATAATAGATCATATTCTCTCTGATTTCGCCTTAAAACTATATGGAATCTTGAAATACTATGCTAAGCCAAAGATAGGATGCTCTTCTCTCTGTACATACTCCATCTTCGATAACTTCTGGGGGATAGAGGACCCAGGAGATGTTAGTCATGATGGAGAGGAAATTTATAGTGAGATTCCGGGAGATATAGTATCGGAGATGGTAGAAAAACTTAGTGGCGGAAGAATTAGGAGAGAAGATGTGAGGGATTCTTTTGGAGGAGGTGAATTTCCATTAGTCAAGATTTGGAAAGGATACCACGAAGGAAGAGACGAAATTCATGTAACCTATAATATAATGAGATAAGACTATGATTATACAACGTTTATTTTCTAGCAAGGAACAAAAGGCTAGACGTGCGAAATGGGATAAAAAGGTGGCTAAAGACATCTGGGGAGAACAACTAGATGAAAAGAAAGCTAAACAAGTAGGTAGAGATACTCAACGGCTCAATACAGTTAATCTTGATAATGGAAAAGCTAGGGTTAATTATGAAAACTCTAAAATTCAAGATTTAACAAAGAGAGGAAATAATGAAATTTTAAATGCCGTTAATGGGGAGAAGAAACTTAATTCAGAAGCCTTTGATAAGATAGTTAACAGATCTAAGGAACTCGACTCTAGAATTATTTCTAAAACAGTAGAAAAAGACCTCCCAGTTGAAGATAAATTGAATAAACTAACAAAATCTTCTAAATTACAAATTAAATTGATTGGTAGACAGAATAATTTAAAAAATTTAGAGGATAAAGCAATAGAAAAAGCTAAGAATAACAAAAAGCTCAAAGAAAACCTAAAGAAAGGTGGTAAGATTGCTTTAGCTACTGGAGGTGTGGTTGCTGCTGGTATCGGTGCAAAGAAGTTGGCTGACAAGAAAAAAGCCAAAAATAAAAAGAAATAATCACAGAGTGGAGAAACTGGCGTAATAATAAAACACTAGGAGAAAACAAGAAGAAAAAATCAAAGTTCGAACTTTTAGACTCCTTTCTTTCAATTTCTAGTGTAATAGGAATTTGCGTGAGGAAAAGGTTGGAATTTTTGTTAACGCATTTTATCAACCTTAAGAAAATACGCAAATAAAGAACACGCCAGAGACGAATACTCTGTAAAAACAAAACCTGGATGAAGAACACAATTGGTTATCTTTTACTTTCTGCTCTCCTTCTATTCTTCACATGTCACCTATTTCCAAAACTGACAGACTTGAAACAGGGAATAGAGCATCTAATAGCCTGACGGAATGAAGAACTTAGGAGAGGTAGAGTTTGGAGAAGACCTGTAAAGTAAAGATAAGGGGACTCGAAACAAAAAATAAAAGAGGCAGATTCAGCAAAAGATAGGATTCTGAAATTCTTAGATAATGTATGATATTTAGGAGATCACATTTCAATGAGAGGTGTGGTCTTCTTTTCTTTCTTCAAAAAAAAAAATAAAGACCCTATAATAGATCTTTATTAATGAATGGTAAGATAAATCCTCCGTTAAATATATGATAATTATGCCAATTTATGCAATTACCATAGGAAGACATTGTATAAATTGTATATCTATCTTCAAAAGTAGAGGACCAAAACCACCAATAACCACCTAGCACATATGAGGAGGGGATAATTCCTAAACCTAACCACTTTCTTATACTATTTATCTTTACCAACTCGTTCATAGCTTCCTCTAATTCTAAAAGTGAAGGTAAGTATTCAATTTTGTTAAGCACATTTAATGAAGTTATGTTATATCTAAGAATGGATTTAGTATTCTCTATTCCACTATTAGCAGCTAGCCGTCTTACATCCTCTAAAAGTTTACTACGATCTGATAAAAAACCAAACGTATCAAAATATTTCTTGTTCTGAAGTAGTTCTAAATAGCCTGGATATTCTTCTGGGAGAGGACATTCAGAGAACCTATGAGTAGGACTAATATTAAGAGATACGACTTTTCCAGACCTCAACATAATCCCAATGACACTTTCCTTCTCTGTCCTCCTCGTTAATTTTTCTTCTGTTCCGTCTTTCAATAATATCTTAATTCTTTTCATCTTTCTGTATATAAGGTAATCGAGGTTTGACAGTTGAGAGGCTATAATGAAAGCTATAACTATCAAGATCATAAAAGCTATAATGGAAATGCTTTATTCGTTATTTAGACAAAGCTAAATAACTACGTTTACACAAAGCATAGTTCTGAGGTTAAGCCTTCCCATGGCCACTCCAAAGTTAACTGGAAATTGATCATTCACAAGCTCACTCACAATTTCAGC
>Ga0247611_10006743_pt1 | contig 14634 bp, 8 predicted proteins | sample 177DNAGHGhighgp2_FD_192422 | JGI IMG/M metagenome (GOLD analysis project Ga0247611, IMG submission 192422) | Sheep rumen microbial communities from Palmerston North, Manawatu-Wanganui, New Zealand - 1770 DNA GHGhigh gp2 | ecosystem: Host-associated > Mammals > Digestive system > Stomach > Rumen ...
CCGCCAACACCATCAAGGAACAGCTGAAGACGCGCTCGGACGTGATAACCAGCAGACTACAGCAATACCAGCCCATGAAACTGTCGGGCGTGAAGCGGCAGAAGGTTGTCATCGACACCGACACCGAGGCTGCCAACCTCTACATCAACGGACAGGAGGTGCCCTACGCCAGCTTCAACGGACACCTCTTCGGCCCCGTCACCCTCGAGGCCAAGGCACCGACCGGCTACACCTTCGCCGGCTGGAAGCGCAACGCCAGCGCCAGCCGACAGCTGATCAAGATGAACGACACGTGGAAGTACTACGACAAGGGCGAGGCCCCTGCCACCTGGTATGCCGGCTCGTTCGGCGATAGTGGCTGGGCTTCCGGTCAGGCGCCGCTGGGCTACAGCATGACGGGTGTGAAGACCACCGTCAGCTACGGCTCTGATGCCAACTACAAGAATCCCACGACCTACTTCCGCAAGACCATCAGTCTGAGCTCGACACCAAAGCGCAGCGACATCTTCCTGCTGAACTACGCCGTGGACGACGGCTTCGTCGTCTATGTCAACGGCAAGGAGGCAGGACGCTTCAACATGCCGAGCGGCAAAATCACGTTCAACAGTTTCGCAAGCTCATACGCCAGTGACACGCCCCTGACGGGTACCATCGGCCTCTCGTCATCGCTCTTCAAGAGCGGCAGCAACGTCATCGCCGTCGAGATACACAACAACAAATACGCATCGAGCGACCAGTACTGGGCTGCCGAACTGCTCACCTCCATGGGAACGAGCACCGGCAGTTATGTATCGACCGACGCCGTGCTGAAGATGCCCGACGATGCCGGTCTGTCGCTGGTGGCTTGCTTCACACCCCTCTCGGACAAGGAGCGTGCCGACCAGGGCATCCCCGCCGTCTGCATCAACGAGGTGAGTGCCGCCAACGGCATCTACGTCAACGAGTACTTCAAGCGCAACGACTGGGTGGAGCTGCATAACACCACCGACAAGCCCTACGACGTGGAGGGCATGTACCTGTCGGACGACCTGAAGAAGCGCGAAAAGTACCGGATTACCAAAGGGACCACCACGGCATCGACCGTCATTCCCGCCCACGGGTACCTGATTGTGTGGTGCGACAAGCTGGAGCCCCAGAGTCAGCTGCACGCCTCGTTTAAGCTGGCTGCCGAGGGCGGCGACGTGGTGCTCATGGCTGCCGACAGCTCATGGGGCGACATTCTGAACTACCCTGAACACGCTGAGGACCAGACCGTAGGCCGTTATCCTGACGGCAGCCGTAACGTCTATGTGATGAATGTGCCCACGATAGCCCGCGCCAACGTCACCTCGAGCTACGTCACCGAGGTGGAGCAGCAGTCAACAACGGGCATCATTGAGAGAAGAGAGGAAAGTGAAGAGAGAAGAGAGGAGAGAGGACAGATTTACAACCTGAAGGGTCAGGCCGTCAAGCGTCCGCTGGCACCTGGCATCTATATCATGAACGGACGTAAGTTTATCATCAAATAAAAGGAAGATGGGGAAGATCATCGTGGCCGGCATCGGCACCGGCAGCAAAGAGGACATGACGCAGGCTGTGCTGGAGGCAGTACAGGAGGCTGACGCCGTTGTAGGATACAAGTACTACTTTCAGTTCATTGAGCCCTACGTGAAGCCCGGATGCACGTGTGTTGACACGGGCATGAAGAAGGAACGCGAGCGGGCCGAACTGGCCTTCGAACTGGCTGAGCAGGGGAAGACCGTGGTGGTCATCTCCTCTGGCGATGCCGGTCTCTATGGTATGGCACCGCTCATCTACGAAATGGCAAAGGAAAGAGCAGAGAGAAGAGAGGAGAGAGGAGAGAGAATGGTGGAGATTGTCACGCTGCCTGGTATCTCTGCCTTCCAGAAGGCAGCCTCGCTGCTGGGAGCTCCCATCGGTCATGACACGTGCCTCATCTCGCTGAGTGACCTGATGACGCCGTGGGCTGTCATAGAACGCCGCATCAAGGCTGCAGCCATTGGCGATTTCGTCACAGCCATCTACAACCCCAAGTCGCACGGTCGCTACTGGCAACTGTTCCGTCTGCTGGAGCTCTTCCTTCAAGAGCGCTCCGCCGACACGCCCGTAGGCTATGTCCGGCAGGCAGGACGCGAGGAACAGGAAGTCAAGATAACCACTCTTGGGGCCTTTGATCCTGAAGATGTCGATATGTTCACGGTTATCCTCATTGGCAACTCGCAGTCGTATGTTAGCGAAGGGAAATTCATCACACCTCGTGGATACTACAATAGAGAAGAGAGGAAAGAGGAGAGAGGAGAGAAAATTGGACAGGACATCATGATGCAGTCCTTCCGCACCATTCTCTCTGAGATGCAGCATCCCGATGTGCCCAAGTGGCGACTCTGGCCATTGCTGCACGCCATTCACACCACTGTGGACTTCAACATGGAGCAGTGTCTGTGGATGGACGAGCGTGCCACGGAGATTCTATATAACAAGGTGATTGACGGGAGTTTGAAACATATCGTCACCGATGTCACGATGGCTGCCAGCGGCATTCGCAAGGGGGCATTGGAGAGACTTGGCATTGAGGTGCACTGCTACATCAACGACCCCAGGGCCAAGCAGATAGCAACGGAGAAGGGAATTACACGCAGTCAGGCATGCATGCAACTGGCTGCAGAGGAATACCCCAATGCCCTCTATGTGGTGGGCAACGCTCCGACGGCACTCTTCGAGATTTGCGACTTGGTGCATAAGGGAAAGATGCACCCTGCAGGTATCATTGCCGCCCCTGTAGGGTTCGTTCATGTCTGCGAGAGTAAACATGCCGTCAAGACGCTGAAACAGATTCCCAAGATTGTCGTTGAGGGCCGCAAGGGCGGCAGCAATCTGGCCGCCACGCTGTGCAACGCCATACTGACCTACGATGATGCTGAACAACTAAAGCCAGGTAGAGACTTATGAGATTTGTTATCATTGGCATTACAGACAATCCGCAGCCGTGGTTCCCACCTGAGGTATTGGAAATCATCAAGGAAGGAAAGGTCTTTTCGGGTGGCAGACGTCATCACGAGATTGTGGCGTCGTTGCTGCCTGAAGGCGCGCAGTGGATTGACATCACCGTGCCATTGGATGCCGTGTTTGAGCGATACATTTCTCGTACCTCGTACCTCGCACCTCGCACCTCGACCATCGTTGTCTTCGCCAGCGGCGACCCGCTCTTCTTCGGCTTCGCCAACACCATACGGCGGAAGATGCCAGAGGCCGAGATGGTGGTCTATCCCTCGTTCAACTCGCTGCAGATGCTGGCCCACCGACTGACGATGCCCTATCACGACATGCGCATCGTGTCCCTGACGGGACGTCCCTGGCCCGAGTTTGACCGCGCACTCATTGAACGGACAGAGAAGATAGGCATCCTCACCGATCGCGAACATACACCCACCGCCATCGCCCAACACATGCTCGACTACGGCTACACCGGCTACACGATGCACGTGGGCGAGCACTTAGGAAATCCACAACAGGAGAAGGTCAGCACGCATTCCCTCGAGGAGGCCGCCCAGCGCGCGTTCAGCATGCCCAACTGCGTGATTCTCGACGGTAAAACCGTCGAGCACACGAGGTCTTTCGGCATTCCCGATGCCGAATTCGTCCTTCTCGATGGTCGTGAGAAGATGATTACCAAAATGCCCATCCGATTGTTGACGCTCCAAGCACTCGAATTACCCAAACGCCGCATCTTCTGGGATATTGGTTTCTGCACGGGTAGTGTCAGCATCGAGGCCCGCCTGCTATTTCCACATCTACAGATAGAAGCTTTCGAGGTTCGTCCTGAATGCGAGGCTATTATTAATGAGAATGCTCGACGCTTTGGTGCTCCTGGCATCAATATCCATATTGGTGACTTCTTGATGCAAGATATTAGCAACCTTCCTCATCCAGATGCTGTCTTCATTGGAGGACATGGTGGAAAGTTGAAAGAAATTATGGGAAAGGTGCTGACCGTCTTGGCTGATAACGGTTGTATTGTGATGAACAGCGTCAAGGCGCCTAAGGTAACGACGGATAGCCACCAGCTTTGGGACGAAGCATGTCAGGAATTCTGTTTGAGACAAGAGACGCCAATGAGAATATTATTAGATGAACATCATCCTATAGAAATACTCAAATGCAAAAAATAGCAGTTATACAGATTAGTGAGGCAGGCAAGGATATTGCCAATACCCTTCAGCGCGAACTTGGTGCCAAGATCATCAATCGTACGGAGGTTGGAAAACAATGGAACAAATACAATGCCTTCATCTTCATTGGTGCAATGGGTATCTGTGTTAGGACTATTGCACCATATATTAAAGATAAGCATGAGGATCCAGCTGTGGTGTGTGTCGACAGCATTGGATTGAATGCCATCTCTGTACTTTCAGGTCATATCGGAGGTGCTAACAACCTTGCTCGAGAGGTGGCTGCTGTGATTGGCGCCCACGAGGTCATCACCACCCAAAGCGACAATACCGGACTGTGGGCACTCGACACCTTTGCAGAGCGATTCAACTGGGCCATCGCCAGCGACGACGATATGAACGAATGCATTTTTGCATTCGTCAACCGCCAGCCTACCGCCCTGCTGATGGAAGTCTGCGATGAGGGTACGGACTATCTTGAGAAGACATTGCCTGAGCATGTGACTGTCGTGAAAAGCCTCGAAGAGGTAGATCCCAAGAAGTTTAAGCTGGTCATCTTGGTGACACCTTACAATCTCTGTGCGCCATACGGTGTACTTGAGTTGCATTTCGTACCGATGATAGCATCTTTGGGCTTTGGACTCGCCCATCATCCTGATGACTATGAGGACATCTACGACCAGATTGACGAAGCCATGAGCCAGATTGGTGTATTGCCTTGCTACAAACGCTATTGCACCATCGACGTGAAAGAGGATGAGGAATTCTGTGCGATGCTTGTCGACGATTTAGGAGAAGAGCTGGTATTCTACACAGCAGAAGAACTCGCCAAGGTTGAGGTGCCCAATCCCAGCAAGACCGTTGAGAAACACGTGGGCACACCCAGCGTCTGCGAGGCTGCTGCCATCCTTGGGGCAAACAACGGTAAACTGATTGTTCCTAAAGTGAAAGGCAAGAACTGGACGGCTGCGCTCGCCATCGACTACAAATATCTGCGAGAGCAGAAAGGACATATCGAGATCGTTGGCGCCGGTCCTGGCGATCCAGATTTGGTGAGTGTACGTGGTAGGAAGATGCTCGAAAGGGCCGACTTAATATTATATGCCGGCTCATTGGTGCCAAAGGCCTTGACAGAATGTCATAAGCCTGGGGCCGTAGTCCGAAGTTCTGCAGATATGACCCTTGAGGAACAATGCGAACTGATGAAGCATTTTTATGACGAGGGGAAGTTCATCGTGCGTTTGCATACAGGTGATCCCTGTATCTTTGGGGCTATCCAAGAGCAGATGGCCTTCTTTGATCAGAATAGGATGGACTATCATATCACCCCTGGTATCTCGTCATTCCTTGCCGCCGCTGCCGAACTGCGTTCACAGTTCACCATCCCTGAAAAGACGCAGACCATTATCCTGACCCGTGGCGAGGGACGCACACCGATGCCCGAGAAAGAGCAGCTTCACCTGCTGGCCCGCAGCCAGTCGACGATGTGCATCTTCCTCTCGGCCGCCATTGTTGATGACGTGCAGAAGGAGCTGCTGACGGAGTACCCTGAGGACACGCCCGTGGCTGCCTGCTACCATCTGACGTGGCCCGACCAGAAAATCTATCGCGGCGTGCTGAAAGACCTGGCAAAGATCGTACACGACAACAATCTCACACTCACAACAATGATTGTAGTCGGCGAAGCGATCGACAACCGTCAGGGACAGTCGGAGCTCTACAACAAGTACTTCACGCACCTGTTTAGAATAGGCGAGGCATGATTCTGGTATTCGGAGGAACGACGGAGGGCCGCAAGGCCGCAGAAGTGCTCGAGGAGGCTGGCAACACCTACTTCTATAGCACGAAGACCGGTGAGCAGGACATCACGCTGCACCACGGACAGCGCATTGACGGCGCGATGGACGAGAAGGCGATGAAGGCATTTGTCCGAAAGCACGACATCAGACTGATCGTCGATGCTGCCCATCCGTTTGCGAGCCGACTTCACCAGACGATTGCCGAAGTGGGGCTTCCCGTCATTCGCTACGAACGCATCTATCCGCCACGCGATTCCGATATCACGTGGATTGACGACTATTCGCAGGTTCCTACTGATATTCAAACGCTGCTTGCTACAACTGGTGTGCAGAGCATCAGCAAGCTAAAGTGGCTGGAGAAGCAGGGAGTCAAGGTTATCTATAGAATCTTAAGGCGCGAGAGTAGCATCCGGTTGGCGCACGAACAAGGAGCGACGGACAAACAACTCTGCTATTACGAAAACGACACCATGCCCGAAGCCGATGCCATTCTACTGAAGGAGAGCGGCCTCAGCGGCGGCTTCGTAGAGAAAGTGGCCGAGGCTCGCACCAAGGGCATGCGCATCATCGCCCTCAAGCGACCGGAAATTACACAAAAAGAACCGTCCCTTTTGTGTACTATCAATGGTCCGTATGGCTTGCGAAGGGCTGTGGAGAGGTTGTTGCCGGAGTTCTTCCCCCTGCACAGCGGACTGACCACGGGCACATGTGCGACCGCAGCAGCTGTTGCTGCGACAAGGCGCTTGCTTTATGGTGAGACGCCTGATGAGGTGCCTGTTTTATTGCCCAATGGCGAAACGATTACTGTTCCCGTCGCTTATGGCGACGGGTATGCCTACTGCATCAAGGAGGCCGGCGACGACCCCGATGTCACCAACGGCATAGAAATCCGCGCTACCGTGAAGCCTGCCAACGGCTTCGAAATACTCGGCGGCGAGGGCGTTGGCCGCTTTACCCTGCCCGGCTTCGACTATCCGCCAGGCGAGGCCGCCATTAATAAAGGGCCACGCGAGATGATGCGAACGAACATTAAGGAAAACGTTCGCATCATGATTAGCGTGGATGGGGGCGAAGTCATCGCTAAGCGCACCTTCAATCCTCGATTGGGCATCGAGGGTGGCATCTCGATTATCGGTGTCAGCGGCATCGTAAAGCCCTTCTCAGAGGAAGCGTTTATCGACAGCATCCGCAAGTGTATGGAAGTGGCAAAAGCCAGCGGTTCGGAACGCGTTGTCATCAACAGCGGCGGCAAGAGCGAGCGCTTTGTCAAAGCCCTCTATCCTACCCTGCCCCAGCAGGCCTTCGTGGAGTATGGAAACTATGTCGGTGAGACATTGAAAATAGCCAACGAATTAGACATAAAGAACGTGACGCTGGGTGTGATGCTGGGTAAGGCAGTCAAGTTAGCAGCGGGCCATCTCGACACCCACAGTCGCAAAACCACGATGGACAAGGCATTTATTCAGCAGATGTTGCAAGAGGCCGACATCAGTATCGATATCAGCGATATGACTCTGGCGCGCGAGCTATGGGAGAGGATACCCCAAGACAAGCAAACGGAATTCGCTTGCACAGTGATTCGCCACTGTGAGAGCTACTGCAAGCCGCTGCTGCCGAACGGTGAGCTGACTATTCTGCTGATTGACGACGACGGAACAATACGGCAGCGATAACGGGAGCGCCCACAAGAGCCGTCACGCTGTTGACGGGCAGCGCACCCTCGAAACCAGGCATCCGGGCAATAAGGTTGCACAGCAAGGCCAGCGCGGCACCACAGAGCGCAGTACCAGGAAGCAGCACACGGTGGTCGCTGGTGCGGAAGAGGGCGCGAGCCAGATGAGGAACGGCCAGACCAATGAACATGATGGGACCACAGTAGGCCGTGACAATGGCCACGAGCACACCACTGCTAATGATAACCAGCCGACGGGCGCGACGTATGTTCAGACCGAGGTTAGCTGCATAGCGGTCGCCCAGCATCAGCAGGTTCATGGGTTTTACTAGTAGGAAGGCCAGCGGCAGCAGAATGCACATGATTACGATGAACAGCACCATCTCGTCGCCCGACACACGGCTGAATGAGCCCAGTCCCCAGACGACAAACGTCTTGACGTCCTCTTCGGGCGACAGGAACTTCAGCACGCCGATAATGGCGTTGGCCAGATAGCCTATCATCACACCTATTATTAATAAGGTGACGTTGCCCCGCACCTTCTGCGATATCCAGAGAATCAGCGTCAGCACAGCCAACGCACCCACGATGGCCGCCACACTCATGGCCGCCTCGCCCAGGTAGCCTAATCGTGAGAGTGCCACACCGCCAAGACGACCTGACAGCAACACCACAAAGGCGACGCCGAGGGCCGAGCCGTTGCTGATACCCAGCACCGAGGGACCAGCCAGCGGATTGCGGAAGACGGTCTGCATCTGCAGTCCGCTGACGGCGAGTCCGGCACCAGCGACAATGGCCGTCAGCGCCTGGGGCAGTCGCGACTGCAGGACGATATTCGTTGGGATTTCCGCCGTGTCTCCTCCAACAAGGATAGTCAGAATCTCTGAGACAGGAATCCTGACTGTGCCGAGGAAGAGGTTGACCACCAGCAGCACGGCGATGGAGACGAGAAGGGTGATGAACTTCGGGGCTTTCATTTCAACAGTCGGTAGTACTTCGGTTGGTAATCGGGTTCAACGAGTGCGGGATGGAAGATGGCCACGAAGTCCTTCAGCAGCACGTCGGGCTCTACGGGCGATATCTCGTAATAGGCCTGCTGCTTCATGTTGCAGTAGATGACCTTCTTCTCCTTATAGGCCTTGAACAGCTCGTTGCGAGGTTCGCTGGCCTTGAGGGCCTCATACGAGAACTCACCGGCATAGCTGTTCAGGATGCGCCAGTAGTCAGCTTTGGCAGCGAGCGAATAGAGCTTCTCGAACTCCAGGTTCTCGCCGCTGGTCTCATCATCGTCAATGACGTAACGGGCACCGGCATCACGAAAAATCTGAGCCAAATAGTTCTTGCCGCCCACGGCGTGCCACGTGCCGTAGTGCATCTCACCGCTGAAGACAGAGGGAGCCCCATCCCCAGCCCCTCCAGAGTCATGAGCGACTTTCTCTTTCAATTCGTTATAACGATGTTCGATGCCTGCAAAGACCTCGTTGGCTTCACGCTCCTTGCCGATGAACATACCGACGAACTTCACCCACTCCGCCTGTCCTAAGGGATCAAGCTCTTTGTAGCCCAGATGGGGCACGAGCGTGATGCCCGTCTCCTTGATGGCATCATAGCCGCCACGCTTCGAGGGCGAGATGAAGATGACATCGGGATTGGCAGCGAGGACAAGCTCGGTATCGAACTCGCCCTCCATACCGATCTTGATGACACGGCCGTCCTTCACCCGCTGCAGGATGTCCTCGTTGAAGAGGTTCTTCGTGCCCGTGATGCCACGCACCACGTCGTGGGCATCCAGAACGGTGAAGTTCGACAACTGCAAGGCCGTCATGCAGATGGTGCTGCGGATGGGGACCAGCACCTTAGTGTACCCGTCTGGCACCACCGTCGCCTCTTGGCGCACCAGCGCGAAATGGTCTTTTCGGCCAACGTCCACCAGTCGGACGTCGGCCGAGTCGCGTACGGTGAAGCCCGTCGCATACTTGACGGTCATCGCAACGATGGAATCCTCGGACGCCAGGCCCGCAGCTTTCTGCGACTGTGTGTGCTTTCCGTCACAAGCCACGAGCAGGGCCGCAGCGACGAATATACTGGCTATCTTCTTCATATTGTCTGATATAAATGGGTATAACTGGCTAAAACATTCTTGTACGTGAACACGGGCGTGGGCACGGGATTGCCTTTGGCGTCATAGACTTGTACGCTGCTTTTAGGCACTTCGCCCAAGAACTGCGTGTAGTGGAACTCATGACCGCGGTACTCACAACCATCGTGCACGAAGCGACGATAGCCCAGAGAGAGCTTGCGGTCGGCCTTTCGCGCCGTGATGCGATAAGGCAGGACATCGCACATGGGGTAGTCGCCGTCGTCGGTCACGATGCTGCGGCAGAGATACATCATGCCACCGCACTCAGCCACCACACGCCCACCCTTTTCAGCATAGTCCTTGATGGCCTTGCGGCAGGCTTCGTTCCTGACCAACGCCTCCAAGTGCTTCTCAGGATAGCCGCCCGGCAGATAGAGCAGGTCGATATCAGAGAAGTCGGGAACGTCGGCCTCTGGGTTAAAAAAGCGGACAAATCCGAACCCGTCCAAATTCTCCTGATAGACGAACGAAAAGCTCTCCGAACTGCGCGCCGTGAGGACTCGCAGTCCGCTCGGAGCGGACTGCCGGTTTGCCCGGAGCAGACTGCCGGTTTGCCCGGAGCGGACTGAAAGTTCGATAAAACGGCTGATTTCGATGTTTTTTTCGATAAATACCGTGAGTTGCCCATCGAGCGTAGTGCTTTGACTTTTACTTGACAATTCGGAGAAGTCGAGCCCCAAGTAGCGTGAACCCTGTTCGAGCTCAGCCGACTTGGGCAGACAGCCGAAGCAGGCAACATTCAGGTCATCGCACACCTGTCGGAGCATCTGTGCGTGACGGTCGGACCCCACCTTATTATATATAACGCCCGCGAGGCGGATGTCCTTCCTGAAGTTGATGAAGCCTGAGAGCAGGGCCGCCATTGAGTAGGCTGCCGACCGCGCATCGACCACCAGAACGACAGGCAGATCCAGCACACGGGCAATCTCGTAGCAGGAGCCGCGCTCGCGGTCGTAGCCGTCGAACAGTCCCATCATGCCCTCTACCACACAGACATCGGCATCGGCACCATAGCGAGCGAACAACTCACGCACATGTTCAGGCGTAGCCATAAAGGTGTCGAGGTTAATGCTGGGGCGCCCGCATACCGCCTCATGGAACTTGGTGTCGATGTAGTCGGGGCCGCACTTGAAGGGCTGCACCTTGTAGCCCCTCTTCACAAGCAACGCCATCAGCCCACGGGCAATGGTCGTCTTGCCCGAGCCGCTCATGGGTGCTGCTATGAGAAATGCGGTCTTCATCGTTACTTCAATCTTATCTTTAGTCCTACCACTAACATACGACCAGGCGAATAGAGCGCATATTTTCGTGTTGACGAGTCGATGCGGCGGTCAACGCGGTCGAAGAGATTCTCCACGCCGATGCTGGGTTCCAGAAGCGCCCATCGGGCCGCATCGAATGCGTGCGTGGTGTTCAGGTTCCACACGCCGAAGCCAGGCGCATTCTCATAGCTGCCTGTATAATAGGTCTTCGACTGCAGGCGGCCGTTTAGGTTGACGGTCAGTCCGTATCTGCCCCACACGTGGTGGTAGTTGGCCGCAATCGTGGCAGCGTGACGGATGCTACGCTCCAGAACAGTCCACGCCTCACCGGACTTCGTGCGGGCATAGGTATAGGCATAGTTGACAGAGAGGTTAAAGCCCGCGAACAGGTTTACCGAGGCATTAGCCTGCACGCCCTTCACGTCGCCCTCGTCGCTGTTCTGATAGAGGGCGTAGGAGACCATCTTGTCGGCCTGGTCCTGCGTCATCTCAGGAAACTCGTTCATCAGAATCTGGCGACTCGCGTCGTCAATGGGGACGTTCTCCTTGACAATCATATCGTTGATGCGGTTGATGTAACCTGTCACGCTGACGGCAATCACGTCGCTGCGATATTCGGCATTGAGTGCGAAATAATGGCTCTTCTCCGGCTTCAGCTGCTGGTTGCCAAAACTGATTTGCGCCTTTCCGCGATTCACGGAGAAATAATGGTAGTAGAGTTCGTCGAGGCCTGGGGCACGGAATCCCGCTGAGTAAGTGGTACGGAAACGGAAGTTACCTGGTGCATACATCAACGTGACCTTGGGCGTCAGGTGCTGGTCAAACGTCTCATGGTGTGTCAGCCGCAGACCAAGGGTAGCGGTAAAGGCCCTCAAGAACGTCATCTCGTGCTGACCATAGGCCGCCAGCGAATAGACGTGCTGGTCGATGTTGCCGCTGGTGGCTCTCAGGTAGTCCTTACGCCAGTCGGCGCCGAAGATGGTCGTGCTGTTCTTCGTCAGACCAAGAATGGCTTTCGCCTGTCCTTCCATCATACGCTGTTTCTTCGACTGGATGTAGGTTCCGATGGGCAAACCGTCGGACGCAACATCGTACTCCTTGCCGTAGCGGAAGCGGTCTGTCACAAAGTCGGCCTGCAGCGAGTTCTTCTGTGTGAACTTATAGATGCCGCCCACGTTCCAGCGTAGTCCTTTGTAGCGCATCTCGTAGTCGGTGCCGCCAGTAATGTCGGGATTGGTCTCTGGGCGGTCGGTGATCTTGTACGAATAGTCCAAGCCCGCATTCAGCGCCAGATGCCGATTGGGGGCATAGGTGAACTTCTGGCCCAGCAGGTTGGTGCGATAACCCGTAAACAGCGGCGCTATCGAGGGTTGCGTCTCTGTGTCCGAGCCCTTCACGTATTCCAGCTCGTTGTTGCGATAGCTGTCGGCGCGGTCATGGGTAAAGGACGTGTACGAGCCAAAACCATTCTTGTAGATGTCAAGGTTGGCACTCTCCGTCAGCACCCCATGCCCGCTGACACGGGTCGTATTAGTGACTCCGACGGGGAAACCGTCGGACACCGAAGGCTGGTCGGTGATGATGTTGATGACGCCGGCGATGGCGTCGCTGCCATATAGCGACGAGGCTGCGCCGTCGAGCACTTCGATGCGCTTTACGCGGGCCATGTTGATGCGGTTCAAGTCAACGTTGTTCGAGATGTCGCCCGACAGCTTCTGCCCGTTAATCAGAATGAGGATATACTTGTTGCCAAGTCCGTTCAGTCGCAGTTGCGACCCCATGCTGTTGGGGGCCAACGACACCTGCGGCATCAGGCGGGTTAGGGCACCGTCAAAGGTCGTGATGCCTTGTTCCCGGATCTCCTGACTACTGATGACGCTGACCGGCGTTGTCGTACTCTTCAGTCGCTGGTGATGACCCGAACCCGTCACGACCACAGGGTTGAGGTTATAGGAGCGGGCCACGCTGTCGCGGCGCTCCATCTTGTGTATCTGTGCAGAAACCATACTGCACGAAAGAAACACAGTAATTAAGGTTAAACTCGCCTTGTTCATATCATTTTCAGTTGCAAAGTTACATGTTTTTTAATAAAAATGCCACTTTTACTTGTATATTTTAATTATTGTCTGTATCTTTGCCCCCCAAAATGGCAATCTGGCGGTTGAAGCCGCCACGATGTAAGGGAATCCGGTGAGAGTCCGGAACTGTACCTGCAGCTGTAATCCTCCTTAGAGAGGTCTGCTTGTATAACGCCACTGGCGCTTCGCTAACGAATAGTGAAGAACGAATAGTGAAAAGCGTCGGGAAGGTAAAGCAGACTGGGGAAAGTCAGAAGACCTGCCATCAATAATAAATAGGTACGCCCGTACAGGGATATGCGGTGCGAAAAAGAGCAATGATGAGGAAGTTATTAGCTATTGGCCTTTGGCTATTGGCTGTTGGTGTGTCGGCACAGACAGACATCTGGCGTGCGGACAGTCTTCAGGAAGTGGTGGTGACGGGTACCGGCACACGCCACCTGCTGAAGGATGTGCCTGTACAGACGGAGGTCATCACCAGTAAGATGCTGAGCCAGTATGGCGGCAAGAGCCTGGAGGACATCCTTGCTGGACTGACCGCCTCGTTCGCCTTCAACGAGGGCGACATGGGCTCGCAGATGCAACTGAACGGCCTCGGCAACAGCTACGTCCTGATACTGATTGACGGCAAACGCATTCATGGCGACGTGGGCGGCGAGAACGACCTCTCGCTCATCGATCCCCACAACATCGAGAAGATAGAAATTGTGAAGGGAGCGCAGAGCGCGCTCTACGGCAGCGACGCGATGGCGGGCGTTATCAATATCATCACCAAGAAACACAATGAGAAGGGCGTTTATGCTGACAACATCACCCGCTATGGGACACATAACGACCTGCGCCAGCACAACACCCTGGCCCTTAATATAGGTAAGGTAGGGAGCCAGACCAACTTCCAGCTGCAGCGCAACGACGGTTGGCAGAACACCGCCGAGGAGTGGGCCGAGGGTATGGTGCTGACCGATAGCAGGAACAAGACCGTGAACAAGTTCCGCAACTGGCAGCTGGCTGAGCGGCTCACCTATCGGCCGACAGCCGATGCCGAGCTCTACGCTGAAGGCTCCTACTACAAGAAGAATATCATGAGACCTACCAACGGCCGCCATCCGAGCTGCGATGTCTATACCTACGACCTGCGCTACAACAATGCCTCGGCAGCGATTGGTGGAAAGTGGTATTTAAGAGGAGAGAGGAGAGTGGAGAGAGGAGAGAGAAATGTCATCACGTTTGACGTGGACTGGAACAAGCACGCCTACTACTACGACTACACGGCCAAGCACTACGACTACGTGTTCCTGCAGGGCGAGGAGTATGGCGACCAGAATGGAGAGTGGTTCTCCGTTGCCATGCTGCCCGGCCAGAGCAAGCTGCAGAGCGATCAGCAACGCGTAATGGGACAGCTGAAAGGCATCTTCTACCTGCCATACGGGAACACGCTGAATGCCGGCGCCGAATACCGCTACGACTACTTGAAGGCACCCGACCGCACAGCGACGGGAACGGCCGACGACTGG
>Ga0247611_10006745_pt1 | contig 14632 bp, 16 predicted proteins | sample 177DNAGHGhighgp2_FD_192422 | JGI IMG/M metagenome (GOLD analysis project Ga0247611, IMG submission 192422) | Sheep rumen microbial communities from Palmerston North, Manawatu-Wanganui, New Zealand - 1770 DNA GHGhigh gp2 | ecosystem: Host-associated > Mammals > Digestive system > Stomach > Rumen...
GCACTGGTGTACAGAGTGCAGGTGACGATGAGTCCAAAGTTTCACCGGTTGCTACCGCTGGTGTGCCAAGTGCCGGGACGGGCGGGGATTCGGATACATCGGGGAACGAAGCCGGAACATAGTGCCGGGTGCATCCTGGTGGCGCCGGATCAAGAGCAACTGATCACCGCCCGCTTTCTCGCGGAGCAACAGGCACATGAGGAAACGCGGATAGAAATCGTAGAAAATAAACCTCCGGTCTGACGGCCGGAGCACCTAACAAAAACAAATTATGAAAAAGGTAATCATTATGACTATTATCGCAGTAGGAATCTGCATGACAGGCTGCAAAGCCTGGCGCACGGTGACCACCACCGCCACGTATACTGAGGTGCAGGATAGTACCAAGGTAACGACCACTATTCAGACGAAGACACAGGAAGAATATACCGGCGTGAAGCGCAAATAGTATGGCAAAGGTAGAATTTGATCCGGGGATAGAGTCGGTGCGAGGCATTCTGATGGGAACAGATCCTTTCTATATCCGTCGTTACCCCCAACGCGGAGGCGGCGTGATGCATATCGTACAGGCCCGGCCCGACCGCTCCGGACATATTCCTACCGCCGCCGAGAGTACGGCCCGAATCACGTTCGCGGAGAAGTACGGGAGGCAGAAGCACCTGGAGTTTCTGGAACGGAAATATAGAGGGCAACTATTCCTGCCGTTTGAGGAAGAAGAACTCTCCCTGACCCTCCCCTCAAGGGAGGGGATGGAATGATGAAATGATGGAATGATGAGCCTAACGGCTCTTAATGCTAAAACAATTTTTTAACCTAAACCTTTAAAACCCTCTCACGTGGCTTAGAGGGCATCCCCTCAATCGAAATGCTAGTACAACGATATTTCGATTGAAGAGCGGGTGCAAGGCGAGACCTCAATGAGCGCGCGGCGCTCAGTCCGTGTCGAGCCATAGCCACACGCGACATGGCTAAGATTAAATTGCACGGTATGTTTGCCCGCGTGATGGGCAAGTTTAACAAATCGGAGACGCTGTACTTCAAGGGATGTCCTTGCGGTAAGGAGCAGCTGGGTGTGGACCTGCTCAACCCCTCCAAGGCAACTCACACCAAGAACGTACAGTGCCAAAACGCACTGAAAACCGCGGCGCAGGCTGCGAAAACGGCGCTGGCCGATCCGACGGAGCGGGCTACGCTGGAGGCGGGATTTAAAGCCCAGAAGAAGTACCGAACGCTGTATGGCTATACGGTAGCGCAGAAGTACGTCAAACCGAACTTTGCGTAAGTTCGGCGGACCGGCCTAAAGGCCTGTAGGACCGCTACACGTCGGAACAAGCTTGCAAGACCGAAACGCACAAAGCGCGTTTAACTTGCCGCTGTTCCTCCTTTCCCCACTGAACGCACTACGCTGGCGTTCATCGGGGACCCCAGATAAAAAGAAACCGGCATCAAATGCCGGGTCAATGGACAAAGGACAAGCTCCGCGCTAACTCGCGGAGAAGGAAACGTACTAAAACAACTCAGGCCTGACGTCCCGAGCACCTAACAAAAAAAGCAAACATTATTAACCAAGATCGCCCATGAATGGTCGATACATGAGACCATGCGGGCGAGCACAAAAAAACAAACCGAAACTATGGCAAATGTAATTTTCTCTGCCGGTATCGATAGCGTATCCGGCGCATTGGCAAAGCCGAGCAAGAGCGGCAGTCACTCCTGCAACAAGATGCTGTTGGCAACCCACCGTACGGCACCGACCACCAACAACCAGTGTAACCGCCTCTTCCTGCGCAAGAAGGTAACGCGCGACCCGAACTCGTTCTCTGCGCACGAGCTGGAGCTCCAGCAGCGTCTGACGACCGCCTCGCGAGCCACGCATGCCCGCATGCAAAACCTCTCGACCATCGAGGCAGACACCGCAGCCTTCAAGGCCCAGAAGGACACTCCGGGCGGCAAGAAGACCTTCTACCAGTACATCTTCAACCTGGAGTATGACAAGCTCCGCAGCTAAAAGCTGCCTTCGGCGATAAATAATGCCGATTTTTCAAAAAAATCTCGCGTACGCTTGCGTATGTGAGATTTTTTTTGTACCTTTGCGCCAAATTTTGAAAAAATGCGCCAAATTTTGAAAAACTAAATAAAAAAAAGATATGATACGTGTAGCTGTTTTAGGTTATGGCAATATAGGTCGCGCTGCTGAGCAGGCCATTGTAGCCGCTCCGGATCTGGAGTTGGCCGGTATTTATCACCACGACGACAACCTGGACGATCTGCAGGCTGACGTGGTACTGCTGTGTACTCCCACGCGTGAAGTACCCGCCTTTGCCACCATCATGGCCAAGAAGGGTATCTGCACCGTCGATAGTTTTGATATTCACGGCCAGATAAGCAGCCTGCGTGAGCAGTTGATGCCGCTCTGCCTGGAGCATAAGACCGTGAGCATCGTCTCCGCCGGTTGGGACCCGGGTACCGACTCAATGGTACGCGCCCTGCTGCTGGCCATGGCGCCCAAGGGACTGACCTATACCAATTTCGGTCCCGGTCGCTCGATGGGTCACTCGGTAGCCGCCAAGGCGATTAAGGGCGTGAAGAATGCCCTCTCGATGACTATTCCGTTGGGCACCGGTGTACATCGCCGCATGGTATATATCGAGCTGGAGGATGGCGCGGACTTTAAGACCGTAGAGGCAGCTCTGCTGCGTGACGACTACTTCGCACACGACGAGACCCACGTGATCCAGGTGGAGTCGGTAGATGAACTCAACAACGTAGCGCATGGCGTACACCTGACCCGCTCGGGCGTATCGGGCGTGACGCACAACCAGCGCTTTGAATTCAATATGGAGATCAACAATCCGGCCCTGACCGGACAGGTGATGGTCAGTTGCGCGCGTGCTGCCTACCGCATGAAGGAGCACGGCGAGTACGGATGCCACACGATGATCGAGTTGCGGCCGATAGATATGTTGCCGGGAAAAGCGGAGGAGCTGATTCGGGCATTGGTTTAGGAGTTTATAAGTTTATTAGTTGATTGGCTTATTAGTTGATAGGTTAATATGGAAACGAAAACGAAAGTGATTTTATGGGTGAGCGGCATGCTGGTAGTGGCGGCCTGCCTGTTCTGCTTCTTTAAGTTCGGCTTCGTATATAGCGAAGGCGTGAACGAGGGTGATATCAACTACTTCCAACGCGAGGGCTTCATCTTCAAGACCTACGAGGGCAAGATGATCCAGACGGGACTGAAGTCCAAACCCGCTGACGGAGGTGCTATACAGTCGAACGAGTTTAAGTTCTCGGTGGCCGATGAGAAGGTGGCCGAGCAACTGATGACGATACCCAATGCCGGCGTGAAACTGCATTGGCACCGCTACCTGGGTACGCTGCCCTGGCGCGGCAATAGCCCGTTTGTGGTGGACTCGGTTGTCTCTCATAAATAGTCGAAAGTCGAAAGACCGCTTCGCTCAAAGCCGTCAGGTGCCTCAGGGCACTTTGATATAGAAATTAAAAAGTGCCTCCGGGCACTCCGATAGATAAATTGAAAATTGAAATCATATGCTTACAGCTGAGGAAAACAATTTTGTAAAGTATTTCGAGCGTTCGTTTGTGGCTAACTGGGAGCGCCCGGCAGTGACCGACTACGATACGGGCAAGACGCTGACCTATCGTTACTTGGCTGCCAACATAGCCGGACTGCACATCACCTTTGAGGAGTGCGGCATCGTACGCGGCGACAAGATCGCGCTCATGGGACGCAACAACTCCAACTGGGTATCGGTCTATATGGCCGCTATCACCTACGGCGCCATCATCGTGCCCATCCTGCAGGACTTCCACGCCAACGACGCGATACATATCATCAACCACTCGGAGTCGAAACTGCTCTTCATCTCCGACGCCAACTGGGAAGGTATCGACCTGGACCAGATACCCGGCGTACGGGCTGTGTTCTCGCTCAACGACTGGCATCCCATCACACGCCAAGTGTCGGTGGAGAAAGTGTGCCATGAGGAGATCGTTAGTCTCTACGAGAAGCGTTACCCCAACGGCGGCATCAAGCCCGAGCACGTGAAGTACGTGAACCGCTCGAACGAAGAGATCGCTTCGATCAACTATACCTCCGGTACCACGGGCTTCTCCAAGGGCGTCATCACGCCGCTGAATGCTCTGGCCGGCAACATGAAGTATGCACACGACCATGACCTGGTAGGACCGAACAGCCGCCACGTGGCCTTCCTGCCGCTGGCACATGCCTATGGTTGCGCCTTCGACTTCCTGGCCTGCCTCTCGGCCGGCGGACATGTGTATCTGATCGGTCGTACGCCTTCGCCGAAGATCCTGCTTAAGGCCTTTGCCGAAGTCAAGCCGACGCTGATACTCTCCGTGCCGCTGATCCTGGAGAAGATATACAAGAAGATGATCGTGCCCCAGATCTCGACGCCGCCCGTTAGTTGGGTGCTGCGTATCCCGCTGCTGAACGAACTGGCATGCGCCAAGATTCGCGAAGAACTGATAGCGGCCTTTGGTGGCGAGTTTGAGCAGATGATCATCGGTGGAGCACCGCTCAACCCCGAGGTGGAGAGCTTCTTGCGCCAGATCAACTTCCCGATGACCGTAGGTTACGGTATGACGGAGTGCGCGCCGCTGATCGCCTTCACGCCCTGGAAAGAGGGTGGAGGCAAGCTGTTCTCCTGCGGTCGCCCCCTGGAAGGCATCATGGAGATCAAGATCAACAAGCCCGACGAAGAGGGTATTGGCGAGATCATGGTACGCGGCGAGAACACCATGCTGGGCTACTACCGCAACACCAAGGCTACGCGCGAGGTGATGACCAAGGACGGTTGGCTCAAGACCGGCGACCTGGGTATGCTGGACGAGGACGGCTTCCTCTTTATCAAGGGACGCTCCAAGACCATGCTGCTCGGACCGAGCGGCCAGAATATATACCCCGAGGAGATCGAGGCCAAACTGAACAACATGCCGTACGTCATGGAGTCGCTCGTGCTGCAACATAAGGACAACCGACTCGTGGCCCTCATCTGCCCCGACTATCAGGAGGTGGACAAAGCCCACCTGACACGTGAGCAACTGGACGAGGCCATGGAGGAGAATCGCCGTCAGGTGAATGCCCAACTGGCTGCCTATGAGCAGATCAACAGCATCAAACTCTTCCCGCATGAGTTTGAGAAGACGCCGAAGAAGTCGATCAAGCGATTCCTGTATAACTCGATGATTGATTAGTCGTTGGTCGTTAGTCGTTAGGTGCCTCCGGGCACTCCGGTATAAGTTAGCATTCAGATATGAACCTATGTATTGATCAGGGAAATAGCCGCACCAAGGTGGCGCTGGTAGAGGAGGGTAGGATCACCCACCACTTCATCTACCGATCCTTCTCGTCCGCTGATGTGGAGCGCCTCTGCTCGCTCTATCCCGTCTCCGACTCCATCATCTCGTCGGTGGTGAACATAGAGCCCGCCGTGGTCAATACGCTGCATCGCCTCTCGCGCCGGTTTGTGCTCTTCGACCATCAGACGCCCGTACCGATCACCAATCTGTACGACACACCCGAGACGCTGGGTCAGGACCGACTGGCCGCTGCCGTAGGAGCGAAAGCGCTGTGTCCGAACGAGAACCTGCTGATCATCGATGCCGGCTCGGCCATCACCTACGACTTTGTGTCGGCCGATGGCGAGTACATGGGCGGCAATATCGCACCGGGACTGAAGATGCGCTTCACCATGCTGCAACGCATGACCAAGAAGCTGCCCCTCGTGGATGCCGATGAGAACGAACTACTACCGCTCTTCGGCCGCAACACACGCGATGCCATCGCTGCCGGCGTGATACGCGGCGTGGCCTACGAGGTGAAGGGCTATATGCGTACGCTCAAGCACCAAGTGCCGCACTTCGAGACCTACCTGACCGGCGGGCATGCCAACTACATCCTGCGCAACGTGCGCGACTCGAAACGCGAGAAACGAACTATCCGTCACGAACCGAACCTGGTGCTGATCGGACTGAACGAAATATTGGAATATAACAAAGAGAAAAGTGAATAGTGAAAAGTGAAAATTTAACGGTGAAAGGATTTAGAAAGTACATACTATTGGTTGCGGCTGCGATGATAGGCCTCACGGCCGTGGCGCAAAACCAGACATCGTCGCCCTTCTCACGCTATGCCTACGGCGATATGAACGACAACGTACCTATTGCCTATCGCGGCATGGGTAGCGTAGGTATCGGTATGCGTAGCAACAAGGTGATCTGCTCGGCTCAACCGGCCTCCTATACGGCTTGCGACAGCTTGACATTCATGTTCGACATCGCCGCTTCGGCGATGTGGTCGCGCTACCAGGACGCCAGCGGCATGCGCAACAAGGGCAACGGAAACCTGGAGTATATCGCCCTGCAGTTCCCGCTCTACAAGCGCTATATCGCCTTCTCGGCCGGTGTACTGCCGTATAGTTCCGTAGGCTATGATATCGCTATCAGCGACTCGATCAACTCCGACTACCACTACACCAAGTCGTTCATCGGCGAGGGTGGTATCAGCGAGGTATATGGCGGATTGAGTTTCAATATATGCAACTGGGTAGCGCTGGGCGCCAACGTATATTATATGTTCGGCGACGTGCAACACGCGCGTACGCTGACCTTCACCGAGACGGGGCTGCACTCGACGCTGCAGGACGAGATCCTCTCCGTGAGCTCCGTGCGTCTGCGCTATGGACTGCAGCTGTTCCACACCTTTGGCGACCACTCGTTCACTCTGGGCGGTATATTTGAGAACAAAATGAAGCTGAATAGTCAGTACATCGCCGTAGAGACCCAGACCGCCGACTCGATACCCGTCTATGAGGGACTCTTCCAAACGCCGATGGTATATGGTGCGGGATTGAGTTACAATTGGGCAGGACGCGTCACCGTAGGTCTGGACTTCCAGCGCCAATGCATGGCTTCGGCGCTCTACAACGGCTATGCCGGCGTTTATAGCGGCCTGCAAGATAGAAACCGCTACGCCCTGGGCTTTGAATATCGCCACAACCCGCAAGGACGCCGCTACGTGGACCGCGTACAGTGGCGTTGCGGTCTGAGTATCGCCGACGAGTACCTGAGTAGCATCAAGTCGAAAGCCTATATGGCCAGCATCGGTGTGGGATTCCCGCTCCGCAATGCCGGCACGATGATCAATACCACGCTGGAGTACCAGCATCGCGGTAACGGCGCTACCGGACTGGTGGACAATTCGCTCCGCCTGACTATCAATGCGTCGGTATCCGAAAACTGGTTCTTCAAACGCAAACTGTAAGGTTTGGCACGGAAATTGAAGGAGAAAGGTTATAGGTTACCGGTTACCGGTTACCGGTTACGGGTAACTAAACGATAATTGACAATATTTTTTTTAATAAAAACTGATACATTATGAAATTTAAAACTCTGTTAGCCGTTGCGCTGTGTGCTGCAATCCCGGCTATGGCTTGTGCTAAGAAGCCTAAGAAACAAAAAGAACCGGTAGAACCGGTAGTAGTAGATCCGTATCTGATCCCGCAGGATGAGTGTGAAGACTATTTCTCGCTGGAGCACGAGAGCCTGAAGAACAAAGACTATGAGACTGCTTACGAGCAATGGAAAGCCGTCATGACCACCTGTCCTGGTATCCAGCGTCAGCTCTATACCGACGGTGCACATATCCTGGAAGCCCTCTACAAGAATGCTAAGGACGCAGGTAACGAGCAGGAGATGATCCGCTACGCCAACGAGATCATGAATATGTACGACAAGCGTATGCAGTTCTTCGGTGACGACGAGCGTTACCCGATCTCCTACATCCTCTCGACCAAGGCTGTGGACTACAAGACCTACTTCGAGGGCACCGAGGCATACAGCCGCGACACCGTGTATGCATGGTTGCACGAGGCTATGAAGCACGACCAGGCTTCGCCGTTCCTGTCCGCACTGGAGATGCTCTTCAACATGTCTTATGAGAACTACACGGCCGACAAGACCAACCAGGAGAAAGCCGACCTCTTCGTAGAGGACTACAACAACGTACTGGTAGGTCTGGCCATCCTGGTGGACGACACGACCTATGCTAACCGTGAGTTGGCCGGCCAGAAGAAAGACTGGTTCGACCAAGTGTTCGCTCAGTCGGGCGTGGCAGACTGCAGCAAGTTGGATGAACTGTATAGCAAGGTGGTAGATGCCAACATGAACGACTATTCCATTCTGCGCCGTGTGGCAGCCCTGTATCGCCAGATGGACTGCGAGGAGTCGGCCGTATATGCCAAGGCTATCAGCCAGATGAAGGTCCTGCGTCCTGCAGATCAGAACGCTTACGGATCGGGTGCTGCCGGCTTGGCTAAGAAGTGCCTGAAGAACAAGGATTATCAGGGTGCTATCGCTAACTTCAAGAAAGCCCTCGGCGAGACCAGTTCGGCTAACGACAAGGCGGACTACCTCTACCTGATCGCACAGTGCTACTATGCATCCAAGAGCTATCAGTCGGCAGCCGACTATGCTAAGCAGTCGCTCGGCGTTAAACCGGGTCAGGGACGTTGCTACATGCTGCTCGGTAACTGCTACGCTACCGCGAAACCGTATCCCGGCAACTCGGCTAAGGACAAGATCCTGAACAAGACCGTCTTCTGGGCTGCTTGCGATATGTTTGAGAAAGCTAAGGCCGATCCTTCTACCGCCAGCAAGGCTGCACAGGCTATCGCTACCTATAGCAAGTACTTCCCCACCAAGGAAGAGCGCTTCGACCTGCCGAAGGAATTCAAGGGTACGACCTTCTTCGTAGGCGGTTGGGTGAATGTAACAACCCGTATCCGCTAACATACCATAGGATTGTCTGTGATCCGAGATCGTCACATACATCTATTGGCATCGCTGCTCATCGTCTGCGCACTCGCGCTGGCGGTGAGCAGTTGTTCTACCAATGATCCGCATCCCTCGGTGGCCGCTATCACCAACCGTGAGGCCATGCCGCTGCTGGAGGAGCATGACGTGGTGACGCTCATCAGCGATTCGGGCGTGACGCGCTACCGCATCAAGGCGGCCCGATGGCTGGTGTATGACAAGTCGAATCCCCCATGCTGGGATTTCCCATACGGCATACAACTGGAGCAATTCGATGAGAAACTCAAAGTAGAAGCTTCGCTTCGTGCCGACCGTGCGCACTATGACCAGGAAGCCGAACGATGGCGTCTTTGGGGTCATGTACGGGCGATGAACAACAAGGGCGATAAGTTCTTTACCGAGGAACTGTACTGGGATCGCAAGAACGAACGTATCTATTCCGATTCGGCCATAGCCATTCGCCAGAAAGAGACGCTCATTCGCGGTATCGGATTCGATGCCAATCAGACCATGACGAAATATACCATACGGCAGACCAATGGGCTGATTCCTTTTAAGGAATAAAGGTTATGGGTTATGGGTTATGGGGTACAGGTTATGGGTTATGGGTTATGGGTTACAGGTTAATGTTAATTTAAAATTTAGAATTATATGTTGTTAGAAGGTAAAGTGGCGCTTATTACCGGTGCGGCACGAGGTATCGGACGCGAGATAGCGCTGAAGTTTGCCCAAGAGGGTTGCGATATCGTCTTCACGGACATCGCGCTGAACGAAGCCGCTATAGCTACCCGCGACGAGATAGCCAAGATGGGCGTACAGGTACGCGCTATTGCCAGCGATGCTTCGAGTTTTGAGGCAGCACACGAGGTAGTAGAGCAGGTAGTCAAGGAGTTTGGCCACCTGGATATACTGGTCAATAACGCCGGCATCACGCGCGATACGCTGCTGATGCGTATGACGGAAGAGCAATGGGACCTGGTGATGAATGTCAACCTGAAGTCGGCCTTCAACTTCACCCATGCCGTGACGCCCCAGATGATGCGTCAGCGCAGCGGTTCGATCATCTCGCTCAGTTCCGTTGTGGGACTGAACGGCAATGCCGGACAGGCCAACTATGCCGCCTCCAAGGCCGGTATTGTTGCGCTGATGAAGTCGGTCGCTAAAGAACTGGGAGCACGCGGCGTCCGTGCCAATGCGATAGCTCCTGGATTTATCCTGACGGATATGACCAAGGCGCTGAGCGAAGATACGCTCAAGCAGTTTGTACAACTCGTACCGATGCGTCGTGGCGGTGAGCCCGAAGAAGTAGCTAAGGTCGCGTTGTTCTTAGCAAGCGACCTTAGCAGTTACGTATCCGGACAAGTGATCCAGGTGAATGGTGCGATGGCGTAATTAGTGCGCCGCCAGCATATTCTTAGGATCCAGGATCTGGTCGAGCTTCTCCTGCGAGAGCAGGCCATGCTCCAATACCAAATCATAAACGCCTCTACCGGTTTCCAGAGCTTCTTTGGCAATCTTGGTAGAGGCTTTATAGCCAATATAGGGGTTGAGCGCCGTGACAATACCGATCGAGTTGCGGACGGTCTGCTCGTTGTGCTCACGGTTGACGGTGATACCCTCGATACATTTCTCACGCAGGATGTGCATCACGTTGCGCAGCCATGTAATCGATTCAAAGATACACTCGGTAATGATCGGCTCCATGACGTTGAGCTGGAGCTGACCGGCCTCGGCAGCAAAGCAAACGGCCGTATCATTACCAATGACCTTGAAGCAAACCTGGTTCGTTACCTCGGGGATGACGGGATTGACCTTACCCGGCATGATGGAGCTACCCGGCGCCATAGGCGGCAGGTTGATCTCGCCCAGACCGCAACGTGGACCGCTGGCCATGAGGCGCAGGTCGTTGCAAGTCTTGCTGAGCTTGACAGCCAGACGCTTGAGGGCAGCAGAGTAGCTGACGTATGCGCCGGTGTCGGGCGTAGCCTCTACCAGGTCCTCGGCCAGCAGGAAGGGCTCGCCGGTCAGTTCGCACAGCTTCTTGGTGCATAGCTCTGCATAGCCGGCCGTAGCATTCAGTCCGGTACCGATAGCCGTACCACCCATATTGATCTCGTAGAGCAGGTTGACGTTGCGCTCCAGGTTCTTGATCTCCTCCTGGAGGTTGTCGGCAAAGGCGTGGAACTCCTGGCCGCTGGTCATCGGCACGGCATCCTGGAGCTGGGTGCGACCCATCTTGATAGAGTCGTTGAACTCATCGCCCTTCTTGCGCAGCGCATCGATAAGCATCGTGAGTGCTTCTACCAGGCCGCGGTTCATGCGGATAAACGCATAGCGGAAAGCCGAGGGGTAGGCATCGTTGGTGGATTGCGCACAGTTGACGTGGTCGTTGGGCGAGCAGTACTGATACTCGCCACGCTCATGACCCATGATCTCCAGTGCGCGGTTGGCAATCACCTCGTTGGCATTCATGTTGACCGTGGTGCCGGCACCGCCCTGTACCATGTCGGTAGGGAACTGGTCGTGCATCTTGCCGTCGATTATCTCGCGACATGCCTGGGCGATAGCGGCATGGATCTCATCGTTGATGACGCCGAGTTCGTGGTTGGCCTCTACGGCTGCCAACTTGATGTAGGCCATCGCAATGATGTACTCCGGGAAGTCGGACATCTTGAGGTTGCTGACCTTGTAATTGTTGATACCGCGTTGTGTCTGCACACCATAGTATGCTTCGGCGGGTACTTGCAGAGCGCCTAAGAGGTCGGACTCTGTACGAAATTTTGTGTCCATAGTATATTATAATTTGAATGTTAGTATATTCCTTTCACCTTTCAATTTTCACCTTTCACTTTGTAACGTTTCCGAGCAGCGAGCGGACAAACTCCGTGCGGTTGAAGCACTGGAGGTCGGTCATCTGCTCACCCAGCCCGATATAGCGAACGGGTATCTTAAACTGGTCGCTAATGCCGATCACGACGCCGCCTTTGGCCGTGCCATCCAGTTTGGTAATAGCCAGCGAGCTGACCTGGGTAGCAGCGGTGAACTGACGAGCCTGCTCAAAGGCATTCTGGCCTGTACTGCCGTCCAAGACGAGCATGACGTCGTGCGGCGCATCGGGTACCACTTTCTGCATGACGTTCTTGATCTTGGTGAGCTCGTTCATGAGGTTGATCTTGTTGTGCAGACGTCCGGCGGTATCGATGAGCACCACGTCGGCATCATTAGCCTTGGCCGACTGGAGGGTGTCGAAAGCTACGGAGGCAGGGTCGGAGCCCTGCTGCTGCTTCACAACGGGTACGCCTACGCGTTCGCCCCATATGCATAGTTGCTCTACGGCGGCAGCGCGGAAAGTATCGGCCGCACCGAGATAAACGCGTTTGCCGGCTTGCTTGTACTGGTAGGCCAGTTTGCCGATGGTGGTAGTCTTGCCCACGCCATTGACGCCCACGACCATGATGACGTAGGGCTTGGCCGGCAGCGGAGCGGAGAAGTCGAGTACCTCGGTGGTATTGTTCTCCTGGAGCAAGGCGGCTATCTCCTCGGTGAGGATGACGTTCAGTTCGTCGGTACCGATATATTTATCCCGTTTTACACGCTCCTGGATACGTTCGATGATGCGCAGCGTGGTCTCTACACCTACGTCGGAAGTGATGAGCGCTTCCTCCAGGTTGTCGAGCACGTCGTCATCTACCGTGGATTTACCAACGATAGCATGACTGATCTTACTCAGAACGGATTCTTTGGTTTTCTCAAGGCCCTTGTCGAGGGTCTCTTTTTTCTCTCTATTAAACAGTCCGAAAAATGCCATATTTGTATATATATTATATAAGGATTAGTATAGTATGGTGGATGTATAGTATTTCTGCACCTTGGCGCGCAATTGTTGCTTGAGGTCTTCGTTCGCAAAACTTGCATTGACGGAGTTGAGCAGCATATGGCCGATCTCAAACTCATGCAACTGGAAGGTCTCGATCAGGTGGTGCCACTCCTGCTGCAGGTCGGTATTGCTCACGGTCATATCGTCGGTATTGACGCACACCTTAACGCCGGCATCCAGGAGTCGGCGCAACGGGTAGTCGGCATAAGAGCGATAGATACCGGTGTCGATATTGCTGGTGGGGCAGAGCTCGAGGGTGATGTCGCGTGCGATGAGTTCGTCTATCACGCGCTTGTCCTCCAGTCCGCGTACGCCGTGACCGATACGTACGGCTCCTGCCTGGATAGCCTCCCATACGCTGTCAGCTCCTGCTGCTTCGCCGGCATGGATGATGATGGGTATGTGATTGTGGCGTGCCTTTTCGAAGGCATACTCGAAATCGCTCGTGGGGAAGAGGCTCTCCGCTCCTGCCAGATCGACGGCTACGACTCCATGTCCCAAGAACTCACGGGCGACATCCACGGTGATGAGGTTGGCTTCGTGGGTAGCGGGGTCGTTGCCTCGCATCATGGAGACGATAAGTCCGCACGGTATGGGGGCGCGACGTATGCCCTGGAGCACAGCTTCTACGGCCTGGCGTTGGCTCAGACCCTTCTCGCAGGACTTCTGCGGGGCAAAGCGTATCTCGGCATATATGAGTCCCTGCTCATGCAGTTCGCAAAGCAGATCATAGGTGCATATATCCAGCGCCTCGCGGGTGTGGAGCAACGAGCATGCCAGGTCGAAACGCGCCAGGTAGTCGTTCAGGTCTTTGCAATCCTCGGTAAGCGACATGAGTTTGCGGAGCTCCTCATCGCTATCGGGTATGCTTACGCCCTGCATATTGGCCAGACGTCGCGCCGTATGGAGCGGCATGGAGCCATCCAGATGCAAGTGTAAATCGATTAGTGCTAATTGTTTTTCCATATGTGTATGTGTTTTTCAGTTATCGTATTAGTTTTCCAAAGGTCAGCAGTATGATGCGGAAATACTCGCCGAGGGTCTGATGGCGTATGTAGCGCATGTTGAGCGCTATCTTAGCCGGCATGATTTCCTGGATATAGGTCCGGTCGGGATCTTCGGAACGGGCCAGGAGCGTGTTCTCGTCGATATATTCGATAGAGGCGTAGTCGGTGATGCCGGGCCGAACGGAGAGCACTTGGCGTTGCTCGTCGGTGTAGAGATCGACATACCGACGCACTTCCGGACGAGGACCTACGAGCGACATGTCTCCGATAAGGACGTTCACGAGTTGCGGCAGTTCGTCGAGCTTATACTTACGTATATAGTATCCTGCGCGCGTGACGCGCGGGTCGCGATCGCCGATGGTGATGAGACTCATCTTGTCGGCCCCTACGCGCATGGAACGGAATTTGAGCAAACCGAAGTCGCGTCCATCCTTTCCGACACGCTGCTGGCGGTAGAAGACCGGTCCCGGGTCGTCGATGACTATCCATAGCGCCACCAAGAGGAAGAGCGGGCTGAGCAATAGCAGTCCGAGCAGGCTGAATACTATGTCGCAAAATCGGATCATCTATGCGTCAGGATATCGGTGTATTGCGTGATGATATAATCTATTTCCTCGTCCGTAAGGCGTGTATGCAACGGGAGCGTGATCTCGTTGACAAAATGGGCATAGGCATTGGGGAAGTTACGGATGTCGAAGCCCAAAGCCTTGTAGGCCGTCATCATCGGTAGCGGCTTGTAGTGGACATTGGTAGCGATGCCACGTTCGGCCATGCGGACAATGATGGCTTGCCGTTCCTCCAAAGTAGCACCGGGGATGCGGGTGAGATAGAGGTGCCCGGACGAACAGTAGTCGTCGGTATAATGATTCAAGACCTCGACGCCAAGGGGCCGGAA
>Ga0247611_10006746_pt1 | contig 14631 bp, 12 predicted proteins | sample 177DNAGHGhighgp2_FD_192422 | JGI IMG/M metagenome (GOLD analysis project Ga0247611, IMG submission 192422) | Sheep rumen microbial communities from Palmerston North, Manawatu-Wanganui, New Zealand - 1770 DNA GHGhigh gp2 | ecosystem: Host-associated > Mammals > Digestive system > Stomach > Rumen...
ATTACTGACAGATTTTTACCCGATAAAGCAATCGATTTGATTGATGAAGCAGCTTCCTCTTTAAGAATTGAAATAGATTCAATGCCTGAAGAAATTGATACTCTTATGCGTCAAAAAATTCAGCTTGAAATAGAAAGAGAAGCTTTGAAAAAAGAAACTTCTGAAGAATCTGTTGCGAAAATTTCAAACCTTTCAGAACAAATTAACACTTTAGAAGATAAAATTAACACTCTAAAAAGGCAATGGGAAACCGAAAAAGCTTCAATTACCGGTGAGGCAGGTATCAAGGAAGAAATTCAACAGGTTCAGAGAAAAATAGAAGAAGCCGAACGCAACACCGATTTACAGACTGCTGCCGAACTAAAATACGGTAAATTACTTGAGTTACAAAAACAGTTAAAAGCTGCACAATCTCAAGAAAAAAGTTCTAACAGACTTTTAAAAGAAGAAATTGATGACGAAGATATTGCAAATGTCGTAAGTAAATGGACCGGTATACCTGTTTCAAAGCTTGTAGAAAGTGAAAAACAAAAATTATTAAATATGGAAGAAATATTACATAAACGTCTGGTAGGACAAGATGAAGCGGTTGAAATAGTTTCAGATGCTATTCGTCGTGCACGTTCAGGATTAAAAGATCCTAAACGACCAATCGGCACATTCTTATTCTTGGGGCCTACGGGGGTTGGTAAAACCGAATTAGCAAAATCATTGGCAGAATTTATGTTTAATGATGAAGATGCACTTATAAGAATTGATATGTCAGAATATATGGAAAAACATACCGTATCAAGACTTGTCGGTGCTCCTCCGGGATATGTCGGTTACGATGAAGGCGGTCAATTAACAGAAGCAGTCAGAAGAAAACCTTATTCTGTTGTTTTGTTTGATGAAATAGAAAAGGCTCACCCTGACGTATTCAATATCATGCTCCAAATTTTCGATGACGGAAGATTAACTGATTCTAAAGGCAGAACCGTTGATTTTAAGAATACTCTTATAATTATGACATCAAATATAGGAAGTGACATAATTCTTGAAGACACGCTAAATTCTTTAGGTTCTGCTGCTGACTTTGAATCAACAAAGAATAAAGTAACTGATGTATTAAGAACACACTTTAAACCTGAATTTTTAAACAGAATTGATGAAACAATATTCTTTAAAGGTTTGTCATTACAACAGTTGTCTTCAATAGTTGATATTCAGCTCAATTATTTAAGAAAACTTCTCCAAGAGCAGGAAATAGAACTTGAAATAACACAGGATGCAAAAGAATTATTGGCAACAAGAGGATTTAATCCTATTTATGGTGCAAGACCACTGAAGCGCGTTATTCGTCAAATGGTAGAAAATCCTCTATCAAAAGATATTCTTGCAATGAAATTCAATAAAGGTGATAAAATACTTATTGACGCTAATGATGAAAATATAACATTTAGTAAAATGTAAACATACTAAAGCGGGGAAATTAAATATTTCCCTGCTTTCTTTTTACAAGATATCTAGCGGATCTACATCAACAGCTAATTTTACATCTTTAGGCATTGTTATCTTTGAAATGAAGCTTGAAAGGAATTGGTGTCCTTTGTTGTCCAATTTATTCTTTACAATAATTTGGAAACGGTAATGACTGTTGATTCTTTCAATTACGCAAGGCGTCGGCCCGAGTACCTCAAGTCGTTCCGATACTCCGTATTTTTCTATAATTGTACAGAGGCTTAAAGCAATCTCAGCTGCAGCCTTTTCCGCTCTAAAATTATTTAAAGAACTAATAATAAGACGAACTATGCGACTGTAAGGCGGATAATCAAACTCCTCTCTTGTTATAATTTCTTTTTCGTAAAATTCTCTGTAATTTTGCGATTTAGCGCTTTCTAAAGCATAAAACTCCGGATTGTAGGTTTGAAAGAACACTTTGCCGTTAAATTCCCCTCGACCAGCTCTTCCAGCAACCTGAGTTAAAAGCTGAAATCCTCTTTCAGAGGCTCTAAAATCGGGAAGGTTAAAACTTGCATCCGCAGAAATAACACCGACAAGAGTAACATTTGGATTATCCAATCCCTTTGCAATCATTTGAGTACCTACAAGTATATCTATATCACCCTTTTGAAAACGGTCTAATAATCTGATATGTTCACCTTTTCGGACAAGAATATCACTATCAATCCTCTCTACACAATGCTCAGGGAACAAATCTTGAACATACTGTTCGATTTTTTGAGTGCCAGTACCGCTATTTCTTAATGCATCCGAACCACATTCGGGACAAAAATCAGGGAAATACTCAATATGATTGCAATAATGGCATTTTAAGTGCTGATCTTTTGCATGCCATATCATCGGAATTGCACAATTAGGACACTCAATAACATGTCCGCATGCTTTACATTGAGTATAAGTTGAAAATCCTCTGCGATTAATTAACAATATAACCTGTTGTTTTTTATCTAATGTTTCCTGTATAGCTATCTGTAAAGGTTTAGATATAACACTTTTATAAGCGGAACGGCCGTATTCTTGCATATTGATTACCGTAACAGGAGCTATCGGAGCATTTTTATAACGGTGTTTCATTTCATATAGGCTTCCTGCATTCATAGCTTTATAATACATTGAAATATCAGGAGTTGCAGAACCTGAAATAAGCGGACAATTATGAAACTCCGACAATTTTTGAGCAACAATTCTTGCATCATAACGAGGTGCAGGATTTGTTTGCTTATAGGCCCCTTCGTGTTCCTCATCAATTATAATCAAACCAATATTTTTTAAGGGTGCAAATACAGCTGACCTTGCACCCGCAAGAATTTTGATATCATCTCTGTACAGTCTTTGCCAAACATCATATCTTTCACCCTCAGAAATACTGCTATGCCATATAGCAACATCACGAGTACCGAATTTTTTTGCAAGCCTTTTGGTAAGCTGTGAAGCCAATGCAATTTCAGGGGCTAAAAACAAAACATTTCTGCCTGATTTTATACAATCATCAATCAGTTTAAAATATACCTCAGTTTTGCCTGATGCCGTGACTCCGTGCAGGAGTATAGAAAGTGGCGGCAATACTTCATCCTCTTTTAAGTTATTTTTACGGTCATTATAAGAGGCAATAGCTTTTTTTATTCCTTCATATGCAGTTTGCTGTTCACCTTCCAACTCATAAAGAAGCTCTGTTTTATCAATATTCAGAATATCAAGAGGATTTCTGTATACTTCTTCCTCTGTAATTTTGACACATCCAATTTCTGTTAGCTTTTTTATTGTTGCTCTTGTTGTTTTTGCAAGTTTTTCAAAAGTTATGAGCGGAGTTTTTCCCATTTTTTGCAGTAATTCAAGAATCACAAGCTGACGTTTTGTAGCCCCGTCAACTTTTACAAACTCTATTAACTGTTCTGTTTTTGAAGCCTTCTCGATTAATTTCAAAGGAATAGCAGCATTTAATACAGTAACCAAATCACAACAATAATAATTAGCAACCCACTCTAATAATTTTAAATATTCAATAGAAAACAGAGGCTTTTCATCTAAAATCCGGTTGATTTTCTTTGCTCTAATTTCCGCAGGCAAATAGTCTGAAAAACCTACACAAAAAGCATTAATCAAACCCTGACGACCGAAAGGCACAAGAATTGCCTGACCAATTTTTATTTTTTCGGACAATTCGTCAGGGATTAAGTAGCTGAAAGTTTTTACCCCCAACCCCTTAATATTCACCAAAGCCAACGCATACTTATGCGAAACCTTATTAACATATTTGTCAGTATCAAAAAGAGTATTATTTGTCATAACTTTATTTTTAACTACTAAAAATATAAGTCGGGTATAAATTCCCGACTTATATTATCAAAATTATTACTAAACAGCCATAAATTCTTTTTTAGCTTCCTCAATAGCTTCCGTCAAAATATCTAACTGATCAGCCGTGAAGGTTACACCTTTTTTGGTAGGAATCCATGTTGCACCACCGTCATTTGTAAAAAATATTCTCATATTCAAATAGCTTGTGCCTTTGTATTCGCTTAAAGAAATTTGTAAATGTTCTGTTTCACTTCTGTCAATAGTTGCTAAAATTTTTGCATCTGCCATAATTTATCTCCTTATCTAGACTACTGATAAAATATTATCACGAACAAATTATTATTGACAATTTTCTTGAAATATATATAATTGAGATATGAATATATATAAATTTTTTATGGAACAATTTACATACCAAATGCAGAATTCACTTAATACAACAAAGTTGACTGCCCCTGATGAATACAAAAAATGTTTAGCATTTACAGGCTTATTGACGGTGATGCCTGTTATCGGTTTTATTATTTACCTGATAGTTACCGGTATAATAATTAATGTAGGGTTAGGAAACGTATTCCCTGAATATTATTTGGAAACAATATTCTTGTTCTGTGTTTTCTTCCCATTTATTATACTTTTGGCATTGACTCCGTCATATATTACACACTTAATCAGATTTATTAAGTTCAAACAATATTTGTGGGCATTAAGCATATCAGCACTTCTGATAATTAACTATACATTTTATATACTCTGCTTAGTTAAGGTTTATGCACCCGTAACACCTGAGATGCCTAACGTATAAACATGCAGTCCCCATAACTAAAGAATCGGTAGTCATGAGTTATTGCTTCATGGTATGCTTTAAAAATAAAATCTTTACCTGCCAAAGCACTTACGAGCATTAATAGAGTAGACTTTGGTAAATGAAAATTTGTTATAAGTTCATCAACAACTTTAAATTCATACGGAGGATAAATAAACAGTTTTGAACTGTCCTGACAAGCTTTTATACATCCATACTTTTGAAAAGCCGTTTCTAACGTTCTCACAGAAGTTGTTCCGACAGCAATAATTTTTTTACCGGAATTAATTGCAAGATTTATCTTTTTTGCAGCATCTTCTGATATCTCAAAAGTTTCGGAATGCATAATGTGGTCTTCAATTTTCTCACACTTAACAGGCCTGAAAGTTCCCATACCGACATTTAGAGTAACGTAAATTATTTCAACCCCTTTGTTTTTGAGTTTATTAAGAATTTCCTGAGTAAAATGTAATCCGGCAGTAGGAGCTGCAACAGAACCTTCATCTTTGGCATAAACTGTTTGATATCTGTCAAAATCCAATTTCTTTATATCCTCAGTCTGCATTTTTCTCTCAATATAGGGCGGGAGAGGAATATTCCCAACTCTATGCAATATATCTAACAAATTCCCGGTATAAATCAGGCGTACCAACCATTCTCCAACATCTTCAAGTGATTTAATTACCTCAATACGCAATTCCTCGCAGACCGTAACAAGGGTACCTGATTTTACACGCTTAGAAGGCTTAATTAAACATTTCCAAATGTCTTCTCTATCCTGAGTTTCTTTTTCAAGCAGAAAAACCTCTATTTTAGCTCCTGTTTCCTCTTTTATACCATATAATCTTGCAGGAATAACCTTAGTATTATTTAATACAAGCACAGAATTATCATCAATTAAATCGACAATATCATAAAAATGCTTATGGCTAATAGATTTGGTTTTTCTGTCCAAAAGCATCATTTTAGAATTTTGACGCTTATCTGCAGGCAGCTGTGCAATCAAATTTTCAGGCAGTTCGTAATCATACTCAGAAATTAACATAATAAATATTAGTCTTTCGTAACATTCTTAGCATTAGCCAAATCAGAATCCGTAACCTCTGCTTTTTTCGCTTCCGTTTCAGCATCAATCTGTTTATTAACGATAACTGTCTGAATAACCTGTACAATATTACTTACAATCAAATAAATAAATACACCGGCAGGAATAGGTATCATAATAAATGTTGCCATAATCATAATCGGCATAAATGTACCCATTGATTTTTGAATTGCCTGCTGTGCAGGATCCATATCTTTTGAAGAACTGTTATTCATAGCCATCATCAGTTTTTGAGATAACCACATAGTTACACCGAAGATAACAATCAACAACAGAACATCCCAATGCAAACTGTTATTTACAGGGATAGTTGGAATAGAGCCAATCAAATAGTCTTCATTTTTTCTTTCAAATGTAACAGTTTCATTTTCTCTGGTATTAACATCAGTAATTACAATATCAGCTTTAGTAACTTTTTTGAGTTGTGAATATTTAAGACCAGGGCTTAAATGATCAAGACTAAATCTAATTTCCATGGCTTCGCCAGGCTTAATTCCACCCTGAACTTCCATAGCATTTTTAGGCTCATTAATTTTTATATTATCAATAACTTCATCATCAATATAAACTTTTGCAACTTTACCCGGCATAAATTTGTCATTTACAGAAACACCCATTGTTCCATCATTAGAAACTCCGGCACTTGCCCTTAAAGTTGTATCAAGCCTGTTTATAAATAAGAATTTAGAATCTCCGGCAATTTGGATAAACTGGGGACTCATCAGAGATGTATACAACAAAATGAAGATAGGCATTTGAATGATTAAAGGCATACAACCGCCTGCAGGATTAAATTTATTCTCTTTATAAATTTCCATCATCTTTTGCTGCATTACCTGCGGGTTACTCTTATATCTGTCCTGTATTGCTTTTAATTTTGGCTGCAAGGATTGCATCGTACGCATATTTCTCTGTTGAGCTACGTTCAAAGGCCACATAGCTGCACGCATAATCAAAGTCAATACAATTATCGCAACACCGTAGCTACCGCAAAACATTGCTAATAATTTTAAAAATTTTATTGTCCAAATTACGAAAATCTCCAATTCCCTAATCCTCTTATTTATATGTATCTTTCACTACTACAAAGTATTATAAAAGTGTATCTCAGTCAATAATTAGTAAATCTTTGTAAAGAACAAAGATAAATTGTAAAAATTTATTACATAAACCCAAAATTTTGACAATAAATTTTATCCAGCATACTTCTTGATAAAGAAAAACTAGTGTAGGAGAAAAAATGAAAATAGCAGCTATTGGTTTTAAAAATTACATTGCCCGGAATTTTGGTACAAATAATAATTCAAACACAGCATCAAATGTCCATCTTAAAAATACTCCAATAAAAGATACGGTTGAATTTACAGGAGCAACAAAATGTCTTGCAAATATATATGATAAAGCTTTTGTTAATATTTTAGAGCAAGATTTGAATTTAACAAAAGAGGCTGCTACTAAATTAAAAAATATTGTTTGGGATTTCTTGAGAAAGTACAAAGTTAATTCTTTGGGAGAACTTGGCGGAGAAGACTTTTTTGATGAACAGGTAGAATTGCAGGGAATAATAATGAAAAAGCTGAATTTGCCTGAAGATATGTCTGAATTTATCGCAAGAGAAGTAATCAACAGATGTGATGAAGGTGAAAAATATATTCCGGGCGGGTTAAGAGGTTTAGAAAGAGAAAGGGAATTGGAAGATGCCTTATTAAAATTGGATGGCAGAAGATATCTTGAAACTTCATTTGAACAGGATGCAGATAACGTATTTTATGAACACGCAAGAAAAGCTTTAAGGTTAAGCCCTGAAGAAAATTACGAATTTAGAGCAACGATTGAAGACTACTTAAAAGATCACAATTTTAAAGCTCTTAAAGATATGGGCGGCGAAGATACATTAAATGAACAAGCTGAACTTGTTGAAATGTTAGGCAATAAATTTAATTTAAGCGAAAGCGAAGTAAGTGCTATTGATTGGGAAATAATGGCAAGATCAAGGGCAGGGATAAACTATAAACCGATAACAAACCCTTTTGTAAAAGATTGGACTGCACTTAGAGAACTCTTAAATAGCGGCGGATATGGAGCTGCAATCGGTAGTGAAGAAGCTGCACGTACATTACAAAACAATTTATATTACACAATGAGTTGCGAAGCAGGCGAAAAAGGATATCAAAATATCTTTGAAATATTTTTAGAAGAAAATAATCCGAAAACCTCAAACACATTTAAGTTTATACAAGATTTGAAGTTACCGACGGATAAAAAAGTGGATTTAGTAGTTGATTTGGCAAAAGCTGCAAAAGAACCTGAAGAAGCTTTTGCCAGAGCTCCAAAACACATAGGGGGCGACAATTTCTACGGGTCAATCTATAACGATATGATAACCGATAAAATTCTCCAAAAATACGACTTGCCAGAAATTATTGCAGACGATATTAGAAATACTGTGGCGAAACTACACCCGACACATGTAGATGGCGGTGAAAATTGTGATTTAAGTCAGATATCATTTGAAATTGCAGATAAATATCATCTACCGCCTAAAGCAGAAAAAGAAATTATCGCCATTATAACCGATATACTTAATAGTGGCACCAAAAAGGCCGACGTATACTTTATTTCAAAATTAATGAAAGGTGAATAAATATTAATAAAAAAAGACCAACTTTCGTTGATCTTTCTAAATGGTCGGGATGATACACTACCGTAGGCGAATTTGTGAGCCATACGGGAGAGTATGCAGCCAGCTAGTTTTTTAGCAATCTTTGATTGCGTAAAAAACTGCGTGTGTGCCACGATGTAATCGTGGCATCCATAAAAAAAGACCAACTTTCGTTGATCTTTCTAAATGGTCGGGATGACACGATTTGAACGTGCGACCCCCTCGTCCCAAGGGATATTAATTGACTACATAATAGTGTACAAAAATTGTTTAAAAGACCTTTTACTATAATCCTTTTTACTATAATTTGTCGCTTAAAAATCTTACAAAAATTTTGTGTTTTTTAATCCTAATCAGTCGAAAATCAGTCGCAAAAATTTTGTCATAATAATGATCTTAAAACCTGCTTTGTGTAAAGATTTCTCTATATATACAATTAATTTTATTTATTATTTTATTACTTTTAAAGTAAAAAGTGTATAAAAATCAATTACAGTAATAATTTCAGCAAGTAATAAAATTTCATGAAACATTATTATCGTATTATTACAATGAATAACCGGATTAGTTTTTTGATTAATTATAATAATTTAACCATTATAAATGCCTGTACTATAAGGGTTTACACCGATTTTTATTTTATTTATTATTAAAATATAAAAAGTGGCACTAATATTGGATTTTAGGCTAATTTTTAATTCTTTGGAAGATTTTACACCTTCCAGAATTAACGTGGTTAAACTTTTTTTAACCTTTTAATATAAATATATATAGAAGAATTAAAAAAATAAATCAGCTTAAATCTGGATTGAGTGAGGTTTTCAATGGATTACATCAGAGAATTTACAAGAAAAATTCAGGATTTAGACAGGTCAAAAAGTATTCAAACAGTATTTCGGGATTTTTTATCGTTGAGTACATATTCATTAGCACAACCATTTTACCGAAGTCCTGACATAGAGCTAAAATACAAATTAATCGTCAAAGATTACACGAAAGAGCAAACAGTAGAATTTTCAAAACTGTTTGCTTTTTTAGTTCAAGGGTTAGAGGAGCAATATCGAGACTTTTTAGGTCAAATATTTATGGAATTAGGATTTGGAAATGCTAAAAAGGGTCAATTTTTTACTCCGTATAGTGTCAGTAAATTAATGGCAGAGATAAATTTTTCAGATTTTGAAACTAAATTAAATGACAAAGATTTTGTAACTTTATCTGAACCATGTTGCGGAAGTGGCGGAATCATTATAGCTCTTGCCGAAATTATGAAGAATAAAGGTTACAATTATCAACATCAATTATTTGTTGAAGCTATTGATATTGACGAGATTTGTTTCAAAATGGCATACCTGCAACTATCATTACTAGGTATTCCGGCAAGAGTCATAAGAGGAGATACACTTGCTATGCGATTTTACGAGGTTTTATACACTCCGTTTTATTTTCTTGGAAACTTTGAGTACAAACTCAAAAGACTTCAACAAGAAAAATCTTTGCCGGAAAAAGAGCAACCAAGATTAGAAAATACAACTCAGCTGACATTATTTAACTATTTATAAATCCAAACTCAAATATACGTCGTCTAATTCTTCTTGTGTAATTCCTATATAGCGGAGAGTTATTGCAGGAGTGGAATGATTAAACAATTTTTGAATTAGTGTTATGTCATAGCCGTTATTATATGCGTGATAACCGAATGTTTTACGCAGGGTATGAGTTCCGATTTTGTCTTTTATACCAATGGATTTTGCAACATCATTTATAATTTTGTATGCTTGTTGCCGTAATAAAAAGCCCTTATTCTTACGTGATAAAAATAAAGGCTCATTTGGTTTATAATCTCTTGTTTTTAAATACTCTCGGATTGCTGATTTTGCATTATCTGATAGGGGAAAATCTTTAAACTTATTCGTTTTCTTTTCCCGTAACCTTATGCGGTCTTTGATTTTACCCTTTTCAATGACATCATTTACTGTCAAATTCAGTAAATCACTAATCCTTAATCCAGAATTGATACCAACAGTAAATAAACAATAATCACGCAAATTCTGTTGCTTTAGTAGTTTTTTAATTGTTTCAATCTGTTTTAAATACCTGATAGGTTGTACAAATTCCATAAAATTTTGTCCTTTCTTCTGCCCAAAATGCACTGATAATACACGCTCCTCGCATTAAACGAGTTTCGGATTTTATCTTCAAGGACTTTAACCTTTTGATAAAAGTCCTCCACTCTCTGCTCGGAGCTTAATAATACACATTATATTAAAATTATAATATATGTATTATTCCCTGTAAACCCTTATTTTACAAAGGTTTTAACACTTAAACGGAATTAAACAACAGTAATAATCTGCATTACATGAATGAATAATACACAATATTATTTTGTATCATTCAAATAGGGAAGAAATGACGTGGAGAAAGATCAAAAGCTCTAGCAATTTTACATATCATTTTAAGATTAGGAAATTTTTCACATCTTTCAATTTTTCCGATATAAGAAATGTCGCAACCAACTTGAGCTGCTAATTGCCCTTTAGACCATTTACGGAGCTCTCTATATTGTCTAACTTTACCTGCAAACTCTTTGCAATCTTTTTCTATATCATCTTCCATATTTTAATTGTGCTATAATACTCTCAGTCAAGTATAGACTTGTAGTCTAACAATAAGAATTTGTTACGTCATATTTTGACAGCGGCATATGCTAGACTATTGGTCAATAGTCTTAAGTTAGTTAGGAGTATTAAATGGGAAAATTAACAGATGAACAAAAAATTGAAGCTTATATTGAGTATTGTAATAATCCTTGTTATGATCAGTATTTTAATGCTTTAGAAGTTTTGAATATAAATGAAGAAAGTATTTCACAGTTATTAGCTTGGTTACTTAATGTGAATGGTAAAAGTGAGACTAGTATTCAATTTAAATTTTGCAATGCTTTTATGGATTTATTACAAGAAAAAGACATTATTAACCAACAAGAGAGAGAAAATATTAGTATTTCACACGTAGAAGCATTCCCTGAAAAAGTAAAAATTAAAGATAAAGGAAGAAAGTTTGATATTCTTGTAAAAACAAATATTTTGGATTTTGTTATTGAAAATAAAAAACGTGCGACCATATCTTGTCCACAAGAGAATGAGAAATCTTCTACTTATATTACGCAAATTGAAAAATATTATTATCAAATTAAAAATTCTAAAGATTATGATATAAATAGAACAAAATTTATCTATCTATGCGCCAAAAAAGAAGATACTATTGAAAAAATTAGCAAAAAATTAGAGCATTGTAAAAAAAATTTGGTAGTTGTCAATAGTAATATAGAAAGCAAACAATTAGATTATTCTCAAATAAAAGATAAACCTGTATGTTGGTTACTTGAATACTTTGGATACAGCATAGTAGAACATAAAGACTTAATAATAAAATTATACAATATCTTAAAAGATATATATCCTCAAGCATTTTGTTATAGAGGAACTATATTAAAACCTTCAGAACCAACGAATATGTTGAAATTGCTAAGTGAATTAATAAATATTAAAGGAACTAAAGATAATTCAGAGCGGAAAAATATTAGAAATCTTATTGGGGATTCAAAATTAGAAGATTATGTTGCAGATTGTTTAGAAAACAGGGAATATTTTAGAAATAAAGATTATTTACTGAAAAAATTACGAGTAAATATAGGTGGTAAAAATATGTTATATTTTTATGACTATCTAAACAAAAAAGAGGTTAATTATTATGATATTTTAAATCTTCTTTGTGCATATATAGAATATTGGGAATTACATAGTGATGTAGATGAAAAAGACTGTACAGGCAGAGATAATTTAGAGGGAGAATCCAAAATTGTTGACGGCGAGTATATATGGTACGTGTTTAAAAGAATATATAATAATAAATATGAGACAAAATGGAAAGAAATAAAGAAAATTGCAAAAGATATTAACTCGGAAAGTTTAAACCTTATAGTTAATTATATGAAATAATTTTGATTTATACTTATGCCTAAAAATGACGCAGGTGCGTGTTAGACTCTTTTTATATAGAACAAAAGGAGTCTAAAAATGGAACAAGTAAAAAAATTAAATAACAAATTAGAAAAAGTCAAAGCATTTGTTGATTATAGCAATAAATATCCCGCCTACTATAATGCACTTGAACAGCTTAATATTGGAGAAAATTCAATTTCCCAACTACTTGCTTGGCTATTAGATACAAATTGGGTAAATGACAATGACCCCGAAGAAAATCAGTTGCATAGAATCTTCACTTATGAATTTCTAAAACTTATTAAAAATCAAGAAAAAGAAACTGATAAAAGCATATTACAAGAATATAATGACGAAAAGTTAAAAGAATTAGCTTACGGCATCGTTGCTAAACAGGGTAAAGACAATATAGATATTCTGCTTGTAAATAAACCAATGAAATTTGTTTGTGTCATTGAAAATAAAAAACGTGCTAAATTATCTACAAGTAAAATACACGATGAACGAGGAATTTTACGGATTGAAAAATACTGCAATTATATAGACGAAAATTATGAAGAATATAACAAAAAATTTGTTTACCTTTGTGCAGAAAAAGACGATTTATGTAAAACTATTGCAGATTGTATAGATAATATAGACAACTCTTTTATTCATTTTAAAAACAGTTTAACTTTTAAAAGCAGAAAATACACAGATTTTAAGGATAACAAAGTTTCATGGATTTTATCAGAGCTGAATTACACAGTATTAGAGCATAGTCAGATCGTGTTAATTTTATACAACATTCTTCGTAGCATTTATAATAAAGCTTTTGATGAAAACGGTATTTTGAAACCTGTATCAAAGTTGGAAATATTAGAAATTATAACCTCTTTGCCTGAAATCCTTATGACTGATACATTAAAAATCTCCGCTAATACCCAAATAAGTTTTTATGATTATATAACTGAAAAACTTGATTATGAACAACAAATAAAATTGCTCTGTCAATACGTTGAATATTGGGAATTACATAATGGCACAGAGGATTTTAGCGATAATTTACTCGGATATTCCAAAATTGTTGATGGTGAATACATTTATAATATTTGTAAAAACTTAAAAGATAATAAAAACTGCTGGATTAATCTTTTAATACTTGCAAAAAATTCTGAAAAATTGCAGAAAATTATATCAAATGTATAGCAAAAACATCTACGTCTAAAAATGACGTAGTTATGTATTATAATAAAATTATAAAGATTAAAATGAGGTAATAAAAATGTCAAGATTATTGAAAACAGAACAGATTATAGAATTAGCAATGATGTTTCAAAACAGTTTTTCAGGGTTATGTATTGATGACATTCAGGAACATTTTGGCTGTTCAAGACGTTCCGCAGAAAGAATGAAAACTGTATTATTTGATTTATTCCCCGACAAAATTGAACCGGTCAATCGAGATGAAAAGAAAAAATACTGGCGATTTATTAAAGGAACAATGAACACTTTAATAAGTTTTAGTGTTGAAGATTTTTCTAATCTTGAATACTTGAAAAATTTAACCGAAGATGAAAATAAAATAAAACAACTTGACGAAATAATTGCAAAAATTAAGGCTCTCACTCCTCAAAAGAATTTACGGGCATTAGATACTGATGTTGAGGCAATTATGGAATCAGAGGGATTTGCGGTTAGACAATATTCAAGATTAAAAGCCGATACCAAAATATTAGAAAAAATCAGAGAAGCAATGTTGTCATTTAAAAAAGTAAAATTCAGTTACAATAATATTTCAGAGGTTGAACCATACGGAATTATTGTATCTGATAAATACTATTTACTGGGTAAAAATAGCGGAAAGCTTAAACTGTATAAGCTCAATAAAATTAAGGATATAGAAATTCTTGATGAATATTTTGAAAAAGATGAAACATTTAACCTAAAAGAATACTGTAATAATTCTTTCGGGATTTATCAGGAAGAGCCTTATAATGTTGTACTTGAGTTTGATAAATTTGTCAAAGACGATGTTATAAACTATCATTTTCACCCGACACAAAAGGTTAAAGAACTTGAAAATGGTAATGTCGAGGTAAAATTTACATCAGGCGGGAAACTTGCGATGTGTTATGAGCTCTTTAAATGGGGTGGTAATGTCAAGATTAAAAAGCCAACAGAACTTAAAAAATACTACAAAGATTACATAAAATATGTTTTAGAAAATCTGCAATAAAATCTGATATGGAGTAAGAATATGAATCAATATGTA
>Ga0247611_10006747_pt1 | contig 14631 bp, 11 predicted proteins | sample 177DNAGHGhighgp2_FD_192422 | JGI IMG/M metagenome (GOLD analysis project Ga0247611, IMG submission 192422) | Sheep rumen microbial communities from Palmerston North, Manawatu-Wanganui, New Zealand - 1770 DNA GHGhigh gp2 | ecosystem: Host-associated > Mammals > Digestive system > Stomach > Rumen...
TTACTACTGCAGCAACAGGTGCTGCTGCTGCAGGTGCCATTCCTCTTCCCATGGCAGATGCTGCCGTCCTTGTTCCCGATCAGATAGCAATGCTCGCAGGCATTACCGCAGCGTTCGGATTCCCTGTGGATAAGGGAGCTCTGATGACAGTTATCTCAGGCACCATCGGAACGGCAGGTGCTACTGTCTTAGGACGTACCGTAGTAGCTAATATAATCAAGCTGATACCCGGTGCGGGATCTGCGGCAGGTGCCGTCATATCAAGCGGTACTGCAGCTGCGATCACTTATGCACTTGGCGAATGCTATATCCGACTCCTGCTCCAGGTAAGCCACGGCGACATGTCAATGGCTGACATCACATCTGACGACGGACGTGCAAAGATAAGCCAGATGTTCCTCGAGAGCATCAAGATGAAGCGCCTTCCTTCAGGCAAACCCGTTGAAGAATCGGAATTCTGATCAGCCCGGATATTCTGCGCTGATCATTCCGTAGGAGATTAGATTTCCTGTATCGCTGTTGCTGAAAGTATTCAGCATGGACATTAACTCGTCTGTGCTGTCACTTTGTGTATTCAGGATCCAAAGAGGCGGTTTCTCTTCTTTCAGTGCGAAAACATAGACCACATATGTATGAGATCCGTTCGGAGGATAAGGACCGATATATTCCTCATGCGATACTTCACCTGAATCGAGTGTTGTCTTATGCGTTACAGTATGCATATGAAGCCAGTTGCCGCCATCGGGATCTATCATGTAGACTGCATAGCAGGAAGCACCGCTGACTTCATTCCATGACAGCTGCGGAGATATATCCTGTCCCTTGTCATGCGATATCTTCACGTCCCAAACGCCGTCATTGATATCAGTGCTCGTGACTTCAAAAGTATCAAAGCTGTCTCTCCCCGGATAATACTGTTTGATCGATATTGCAAAGTGAACAAACATGCTCACGGGAAGAAGCAGAAAGACTGCAACTGCTGCAAAGATCACCGGCTTCTTCTTTTTTACGATGCCGTAGATAAGAAGGACGATCGACAGAGGGAAAGAGACAAAAGATATGAACGTTAATATTGCTTTCGCGATGGCAAAACCTGTCATAGAGCGCTCCTTATCGCGTTGAGAAGATCATCGAATTCTTCGAAAGCGGGCAGATCGGGATTGTCATTCTTGATCTGCTCAGTGCTCTTGAACAGGAACCCTGCCTTGGAAGCCTTGATCATGCCAAGGTCGTTATAGCTGTCTCCTGCAGCGATCGTATCAAAGCCGATCGCCTGAAGGCCTTTGACTGTCGTAAGCTTGGAATTCTCTATCCTCATCTTAAAGCCCGTGATCTCGCCGTCATCTGCAACTTCAAGGCTGTTGCAGAAAAGCGAAGGATAGCCGAGCTTCTTCATAAGAGGCATTGCAAATTCCTCGAAAGTATCGCTGAGTATTATAACCTGAGTCTCTGCCCTTAAAGCATCAAGGAATTCCTTTGCTCCCGGAAGGGGCTCTATGCGTGAGATAACTTCCTGGATCTGGGGAAGTCCTAATCCGTGCTCCTTTAAGATGCCGAGTCTCCAGCGCATCAGTTTATCGTAATCAGGCTCATCTCTTGTTGTCCTCTTAAGTTCAGGGATACCCGACTCCTGCGAGAAAGCGATCCAGATTTCCGGTACGAGAACTCCTTCCATATCAAGACAGACAATGTTCATAAGATGACCTCCAAATTATTATTTATATGCTTGCGTAGATAAACGAACTTGCGTTATATCCCAGACCGTACATTCCGAATACGAGTACAGCCGTTATGAGCAGTGCGATTATAAGCCATGTTATAGCAGGCTTTCCTTCCGTCAGGGCAATGACTGATCTCGGCTCATCCGTATCCTTGGGACGGAATTTGAACAGATCGACAGCCGTAAGGACAGCCGTGGCGATGCCAAGGACGATATAGTTGGCGACTGTAAGATCTATTGCTGCTCCCCCTGCAGACTTCATGAATATGGCCTTGAGCATCTCAATTGCATCAGGCACATTTGCCGCACGGAAGAATACAAAACCCAGAAGAACGAGCACGAACGTGCGGAGAACCTGGAATAACTGATAAGGGAGCTTGTCGCTCCTAAGTACGGGACGGATCTTCTCGAACAGGGGCTCGAAAAGCATACCCGATACGATATACAAGCAATGCAGAAGGCCTGAACCGATAATGTATTTCCATACACCGCCGTGCCAGTATCCGATCGCTGTCCACAGCACGATCATGGCAACATAGATCGGTACTTTCTTGCCCTTCTTCTTGCCGAAGGCCTTCTTGGATACATCACCGATCTTAATGAATAATGAGCTCTTGAGGAGCGGATAGTAAAGATAATCTGCAAGGTAATCACCCAGCGTGATATGCCACCTTCTCCAGTACTCCCTGATGCTCCTTGCAAAGTAAGGAGAGTTGAAGTTCTCGGGAAGTGTTATGTCAAGAAGTTTGGACACGCCGATCACAACGTCCATGCATCCGGAGAAATCAGTATAGAGCTGAATTGCAAAAGCCGTTACTCCCAAAAGCACATACCATCCCGTATAAACGGCATGGTCACCGTAAACTGCATTTACTATTACGCCGGCACGTTCAGCTATTATGAGTTTCTTAAAAAATCCCCAGCATATCCTGATCATTCCGACCTTGATGTTGTCGAGCGAGAGTCTATGTTCGCGTGCTATCTCTTTGGACAAAACATCGTAACGGTTCATAGGTCCTGATGTGAGATAAGGGAAATACGTTCCGAATATCAGATAGCTGATGAAATTCTTCTCGGGCTCGATCTTCTCCCAGAGACAATCTAAAACATATCCTATAAGCTGAAGCGTATAAAAAGACATTCCAAGGGGAACGGCGAATGCGAGCCAGGAACCGGAAGATGCACCGAGAAGCGTGTTGAGCTTATCGGCTGCCAGATCCATTACGCCGTAGAACTTAACTGCACAGAGCAATCCGAAGTTCAGTATTATGGTTACTGCCGCCCATGTATTGCGGACTGCAGTCTTGGAACCTTTCTTCCCTGCAAGAAGTCCTCCAATAAAAGTCGTTATTACCGACAGAAGGACAAATGCAAGCGTATATATACCTGCAAAACAGCAGAAAGCGATATTTGCAGGTATCAGCACATATTTCCTGAACTTAACGGGACAGATATAGTAGACGGCAAAGACCGCCACTACAAAAACAAGAAAGTTAAATGATACCAGACTCATCAGAAATCACCGTCCTCCGATGGTTCCACGAGTTCTATTATCCCTATGTCGCCGCTGACCATAAAGATCACATTGCGGCCGTCCAAGGCAGGTGCGGTCTCCGTATCCTGAATGACCATAAATCCCTTATCCTCAAGCTCCCTGCGGGCTGCTTCAATGTCATCTGCAAAATAACAGATGTGGTAAGGGGAATTCTTGTAATTCTTAAGTAAAGGATAGAGCGGTGATGTCTTACTTGCGGGCTCTATGAGCTCCACCCTGTATTCACCGTTCTTCATAAAAGAGATATTCACATCGCGAATGTGGTCATACTTCGCTTCTCTCTCGACTTCATATCCCATTGCCACGAAAGATTCCTCGGAACGGGCAAGTCTCTTGACCAGATATCCGATGTGATGGATCTTCATCAGCCGACTCTCTCCTGGATGATATCAGCCATCGCGCCGACATTCTTCATGGAAGTTGTCTCACCCATCGTGAACTTGATGCCGAATGCACGCTCAACTGCAACGATGAGATTGATGTGCTCCAATGAATCCCAGTCCTCGATATCTTCTGCCGTAGTCTCATCATTTACCGTGATGTCCTCATCATCAAACACATCCTGGAAAACTTCATTAAGCTTAACGTAGATCTCTTCTCTTGTCATATAAGGCTCCTTCTTCTCAGGGGTTTACCCTGATGTATCTGTTTGTATTCTCATAACCGCCGGAGATATCAAGCTCATACAGGCGGTCTCCTTCCTCATTCTCCTCAACAAGCTTAAAGCCCCTTTCGGAGAAGAAGTCTTTTACCATCTTATTCTTTGCCGTCGGATAGTAATGCCCCACGACGGTCGTGACACCGCGTTCGATGCACAGTCTCACGAACTCATCCATCATAGCACATTCCATATCACGTTTTAAGACTCTGCAGCTCATAAGCCACAGGTCTATATCAGCTATTTTGCCGTCAATATGCCCAAAAGCCACCGATACGACTCCGTTATCGCCGAATTTGTCCGTAAGTTTGCCGTATAGCGTAATATAGTCAGGGTCTGCCGCGATCTTCTCTATGTCTGCCAGAGAGCACCTCTTTGTGGTGAGATTGAACTGGTTGCTCTTATTAGTAAGCTCCGCGATCCTTGCCATGTATACCGGCGCGAAAGGAAGGATCTCGCCCACCATTTCGAGAGATCTGAGATAGTCCCCATAGTCGGCAAAACTGTCCTGGACTGCCTCACGCTCAAGGTTTGCTTTATACATCTCATTGCGCTTGAGATCCTCATCAGAGATTCCCGTAACTTCAAAGAAACCGTTGGAATCGATAACATCGATATACGTCTCCGGCATACCGACTTCAGGAACGGTGGAACCTGCCACGCTGTCTCTTACGATCGCACGCTCTGCAGGATTGTCGTCAATAAACACGAGGGAATCAACACCGATATTTATCTCCTTTGCAGTTGCAACGAGATTGCGGTCCTTATTCTCCCAGTTTGCTTTTATGATCAGGAAATCCTCAGGCTTGAGAACTGAATCCGGTCTTGATAATCCGGCGATGGCATTCTCCTCATCATTCTTGGAATTAACCGTAAGAAGTATGCCAAGGTCTTTGTGTGCTTTCACATATTCCTGGAACTCGCTGTAGAGTTCGGATACGGCATCCTCCTGGCCGATCTTGATGTTCTCCGGTCCGTCATCACCAACGACGCCGCCCCAGAGTGTATTGTCCAGATCGAGCGTCAATGCCTTCTTGTTCTTGCCGTATATCGCCTTGATTATGTGCGATAAGCTGAAAGCAAAATCAGGTATCGCAGACACTGCCATCGCATACTTATACCTGTACCAGTCAGCGGGATCCGCCCACTTCTTGATTCCGTATACGGAAGCCTGATAATTTGCATCGTGGATAAAGAACGTCTCATGTGACTGAGCATACTCATAGAACATGTTATTGAGCCTGCCGATGTAATTCAGCCTGCCGTGAATATCAGACACATCCGAATTGCCCATGAGCCTGAAGAAAGGCTGCTCGAAATTATTCTGTATTACCGTACAGCCAAACTTCCCTGCAACACCTTCCCATGCCTGACGGAATCTGTCAAACTCAGCCTTTGCCATCTGTTCGATCACATCGGCAGAATCCTTAACAGTAGGCCATGTCCTGATATTACGTGAGGTCGTATGGAAGAATACAAGGTCAGGAGCAAACTCGTCGAGCTCGGGGTTGCCGAATACGGCATCCTCCCAGAACTTGTTATATTCCGACTCATAGAACTCTGCTTCTATGCCGCAGTCGAGCAGGAACAGATCCAGCATCAGAACGATGTTGGATGTCGTGGAACCGCCGAGCACTGCAATCTTTTTCTTTGTGTATTTGATGTCCTCTCTAGCAAGGAGTGCCTTTTTTATCGACTTCTTCTTGCGGAGAATGTAATCCGCATCATACGGGTATTGAAGTTCAAGCATGTATTAATCCTTCTCTCAGCAGTTCTTCCATGTTTTTATCCATCACTTGTCACCTCCGCTGATATTTTATCATATATGAACAGTCTTAAAGAAATCCCTGCAGACTGATCAATTTATCCTCTTCAGCCTGCAGACGCATTCTATTTCTTCGGTCCATGGAAACATGTCGACGGGAACCACTTTATCTGCTTTGTATCCTGCACTCCTGAACAGTTTTACGTCACGAAGAAGCGTCTCGGGATTGCAGGATACATAGATTATCCTGTCGGGTGCCAGAGTGGAACATGAATTGATGAATCTTACCGTAGTTCCTGCACGCGGAGGGTCTATTATAACCGTATCGATCTTCTCTTTGCCCTGAAGGACGAGCCATTCCATGTAGTCTGTGGCATCCCTGCAGACAAAACTGACATTTCCCGCCCTGTTGAGTCTTTTGTTGCGGTTGGCATTATCAACGGCAGCAGAATTGATCTCAACGCCTGTAGCTTCCTTGCACAGATCCGACAGGAATATCGTGATCGTTCCGGTCCCGCAATAGCAGTCGAGGATACGGTGTTCCGGCATGATGTCAGCTAAGTCTGCCACGGTCGCATAAAGGTGTTCAGCCTGGGGTGTATTCACCTGAAAGAAAGACTCGGCTGACAGTTTGAACCTCTTGTTAAAAAGTTCCTCTTCAATTACTCCGGAACCGAACTCTGTCCTTACGCTGTTGCCGAGTACCATGGAATCGCGCCTCTCATTAAAACTCGTTAAGACAGTTGTTATCTCCGGGTGGAGATTCCTGAGATCATCTATAAATGATTTCTTGCCTGTAAAATATTTATTGCCTACAACCAGAACAACCATTATCTGTCCCGTCTTGTCAGATACTCTGACCATGACATGACGCAAAAGTCCTCTGTAAGTCTTCTCGTTGTAGATGGACATCTTATGCTTCGCAGCAAGAACTGCGATATCATCGATTATCTTCTGTGCTTTTTTATTCTCGATATAACACTTGCTGTGTTCTATTACTCTATGAGAACCTTCGGCATATGTACCGTAGATTATCCTTCCTCCGCGCATGCGCTTGAAAGCAGCATGCACCTTGTTGCGGTAATAATACGGTTCGTCACACGGTATGATCAGATCAACATCACATATACCCTCGAAGAGCTTGCTGACATATTCCTGCTTCTTCCCCATCTGATAGTGATAGGGACGCCCGATATACTTGCAGCCTCCGCACTCACCTACGACCTTACAGCTTGCCATTGTTAAGCCTTGCAGCTCCCTCGACCGTATTCTGGAGCAATACGGATGTCGTCACCGCACCGACTCCGCCGGGAACGGGAGTTATGGAATCTACTATGGCGGAAGCTGCCTCATAGTCAACGTCACCACACAGCTTTCCGTCCTCATCATTATTCATTCCGACATCAATGATTATCTGTCCGGGCGATACCATATCACCTGTGATCATCTTCGCAGAGCCTGCGGATGCAACGATGATGTCAGCTTTCTTAAGTTCTTCCGGAAGATCCTTAGTCCTTGTGTGGCATATGGTTACAGTGGCATTGTCAGCCATCAGCATCAGTGATACGGGCTTGCCTATAACAAGGCTTCTTCCTACAACGGTAACGCGCTTGCCAGTCAGATCGATGCCATAGTAATGGATAAGTTCCATTACGGCCTGTGCCGTACAGGGCGCATATGCTTTCTTTGTTCCTACAAAAAGCGATGCCTGATTATAAAGGCCCATGCAGTCGATGTCCTTGTCCGGATTGACTGCGCTCCTTATATAGTTGCCCGACAGGTGCTTGGGCAGGGGCCTGAACAGCAATATACCGCTGATCGAATCATCCTCATTGCGCGCATCAAAACAGGAATCAAGGTCCTCTTGCGTACAGTCTTCAGGAAGTTCAAAGACTTCATAGTCACATCCGGCTGTCTCAAATCTCTTTATGATGCCTCTCTCATATGCAAGATCATCCGGTCTTGCTCCGACACGGATCACCGCCAGTTTGGGATTGATTCCCTTGCTCTTAAGCTCCTCTATCCTCTCTGATGCTTTTGCGGTGATGTTATCTGCCACCGGCTTGCCGCGGAGTTCTGTCATACGGGCACACCTCCAAGGCTCTCGGAAATGATGTCATATACATCATCGCACCTTGCAACGATACGTCTGACAATCTCGATCGATCTGTCGTTAAGATCATCAGCATATTCCCTGTCATTCATCAGCTTCGTGTTGATGTAGATATTCATGACGGCACCCTTTGCCGCAGCAGCGATCATGGATGCTGCACATCCCACATCACTTATTGCAAGCTTTGATCCTTTCGTGCCGAGTTCGACTACAAGATCCGCACATGAATCAAGTGTCTCCAATATCGCATAAGGAGATTCGCTTGCTTTTCTTAAAGCATCCTCAAGGATAAGGTCTCTGCCCGGGTTGTCCTTAGGGATCGAATATGCTTTCGCGAGGGGCTCGAAAGCCTTGGCATCCTCATCGATCAGTCCGATGAGTTTAGCCCGCAGTTCCTCCGCACGCTCCAGGATCACCTCTATATCCTGCTGATACTGAGCATATTTCTTCTTGCCTGTCGTAAGATTTGCGACCATGCTGCAAAGTGCAACACCTGCCGCACCTACAAGACTTGATGCTCCGCCGCCTCCGGGTGTGGGACTGCTGCTTGCAAGATTTTCCAGAAAGATATCAATGTCCTTATCCATAAACCGGTCTCCTTGTGGTTATTCATGAATATTGTAAATAATAAAGCCCGCTTTGTCTCGTTAAGCGGGCTCTATTTTTTTGTTTTACTGAATCAATCGTTTGATCGCCCTTATAGCCATCATGTCCACATTGCCGTAGACCACTCGTCCTCTCGACTGTGATGCGTGGATGACCTGTCCGCCTCCCGCATAGATAGCCACGTGGCCGCATCTGCTTCCGTAGTCGTAACAGATGACATCACCTAATGCAACATCGCTTCTCGCAACAGTGACTCCGCTTCTGTCACAGATCTGGTTAGCTCCGTGAGGAACGCTGATGCCGATCTGTCCATAACAGTACTTAACAAGTCCTGAGCAGTCGGTTCCGCTCGGTGAGCAGCTTCCGTATACATACTTAACGCCAAGCATTGATGCTGCGATACTTACGATACTCTCACCATTCTTACCCGTGATCTTGGGAAGTGACCTTACATTGCCTGTTGAACCTGAGTAGCTTCCTCTCGGAGCTCTTGTTGCAGTAGGCCTCGGTGTGGGAGTAGGAGTAGGTGTCGGCGGCGGTTTCTGTGTAGTAAAAGACTTGTATACATAACCTGTAGTACCGTCCGTAGTTACTACCTTGTACCACTTATCCGCATAAGCAACAACATGAAGTCTGTCATGGAGATGAACCTCTTTGAGCTGCTCTGCTGCAGTTGAAGGTTCCTTACGCAGGATAAGGCTGCCTGTATCTACCCAAACGGTAAGGTCGATGTCGACCCATACCATCTCATCTGTAATGCAGTTCGACAGGATATATCCTTCCTCGCCGTCCTTTGTCCTGACCTTGGACCATGTATCGCCGATACCGATCCTTCTTACACCCTCACCGATCTTCATCTTCCTGATCGTAAGTGTCGTCATGTCAGGGAACTGCTTGAGAAGAACTTCTCTTGTCTTAACATAATACTGTGTATCATCTGCAGCGAAATACTGAGGATCGAGAAGCTCGATCGGGAGATTGGATGCAGAATCATATGCCTGGTAAACTGTGTACTTGGGAACATCCGGATAAGAACCTGTAATAACTACTTCCTGTTCTCCTTCTGCGGGAGTCGGGGTAGCTACGGGCTCCATCGACGTACTGTCGATCATTCCCTCTTCATCGACGATAGCCCAGTCTTCAATAACGACCTGATCGTCTGAAATGAAATCACCATATTCCTCTGTTATGCCGAAAGCAGATTTATAGGCATTGGATACTGCCAGTGCCGGACGGATACCGACTCTGACGCCAATAGGTAACGTAAGTACAGGTACTGCAACTGCGGCACCGACCACGAGAGATAATATATACTGCTTTCTATTATGTTTGATTTCCATATACCGTGTATTTTACAACATTTATCGGCACTTGTCGCCTTTTGAAATGGGGCAATTATGTAACAAGATTGTTGTGTCTGTATTACGCCGCCTATTGTATAATGACGATATGTTGCTGGTTTTTTATCTAATATTTTTGAACCTTTTTGATTTTATCATTTACGGCGTTGACAAATACAAGGCCAAAAACGATAAATGGCGTATATCTGAAGGCTTTCTTTTGCTTACTGCTTTTTTTGGCGGAAGCCTTGGCGCCTGGGCCGGAATGCTGATCTGGCATCACAAGACGCGTAAGCCGAAGTTTTATATAACAGTTCCGGTCTTGAGCGTTCTTCTCATCATCTGCTGCGCTCTTTGCCTCTATTCCAATTACCACCTGACCGTGTCAGAATACAACGTTGAGATTGGACTTCCTGAAGAACTTACGATCGTCCAGATATCAGATCTCCACAATCAGTCTTTCGGCATAGGCAACAGCGAACTCATGCGCAGGATAGAAGAGCAGTCGCCTGACATGATCGTCGTCACGGGCGATGTTATCGACTCGACTCACACATCCTACAGTATCGCTCTGGATTTCTTTGAGAAAGCCAGTACCATAGCCCCGGTCTACTATATCACCGGCAATCATGAGGTCCGCCTCATGGGCTCCCGCTTTAACGAGTTCCTAACCCGTCTTGATGAACTTGGAGTCATATATCTTGACGACAGATACATCGACTGCGGCAGTTATATCATCGCCGGGATCGCAGATATATCTCTTGATGATTTCCACGCCTATGAGGCTTTCGATGACTCAAAGCCCGTGATCCTGCTGGCTCATGAACCACAGTATGACGGTCTGTATTCGAGCCTCGGCGCAGATCTTGCACTGACAGGTCACTATCACGGCGGTCAGATAATAATTCCCGGCAAGGGCGGCATGATGTCACCTGAATTCGAATTCTTCCCTTCAATATATGAAGGAATACACGACTTTAGCGGAATGAAGCTGGTATTAAGCCGCGGACTCGGCAACAGTGTTTTCCCGGTAAGGATCAATGATTATCCGGAAATCGTGGTGGTAAAGGTTCACTGATATCTGCTATTTCACAAGCGTATTGGGGTTTATTCTTGATAATGCTCTGACTTGAGTGCTTAGGATAGACACTTATCGAGAATCAAGCGCTCACAATACCTTAACAAAACAAAAAAACAGGTGCCGTCTCAAAATGAGACAGCACCTGTTGATCTTTTTAATTATCAGAAGTTATCAGTCTTCGCCCTGCAAAGCTGCTTCCTTGGAATCGAGAACTTCGTTCCTTGCGTTTACTTCATCAAGGTAATCATTTTTGAACATCTCGGCATCGTCTGATGTGGGATCATACTCCTTGCCTGTGATCAGTTCTGCATTTGCAGGGATAACAGGAACTGCTGTGATGTCACGGTGAGCCTTGAAGCCTGTACCTGCAGGGATCAGTGAACCGATGATAACGTTCTCCTTGAGACCGATAAGAGGATCGACCTTACCCTTGACTGCAGCATCTGTGAGAACTCTTGCTGTCTCCTGGAATGATGCAGCTGACAGGAATGAGTCTGTAGCAAGAGCAGCCTTGGTAACACCGAGGAGCTGTCTCTTACCGATAGCAGGTGCCTTGCCTTCCTCTTCGCACTTCTTGTTTGCTGCGAGGAAATCATACCAGTCTACCGTTGTACCTGTCATGAAGCCTGTATCACCGGGGTTCTCGATCTTAACACGTCTCATCATCTGTCTTGTGATGATCTCGATGTGCTTATCGTTGATGTTAACACCACCGTTCTTATATACCTTTGATACTTCGCTTACGATGTACTTCTGAACACCACGGATATCCTTGATCTTGAGGATCTTGCCGGGGTTAACGTTACCGTCTGTGAGAGCCTGGCCTGCTTCAACGTGCTGACCTTCGCTGACAGTGATCGTTGAGTGGAGCGGGATGGGATAACGAACCTCAGTCATAGGTTCACCCTTATCGTTTGTTCTGATCTCATCAGCATCCTCGCCTGTAAGAACGGCACGAACGATGATGTCACGCTTACCCTTCTCACCGCTTTCGATGGATACGACACCATCGATCTGTGAGATAACAGCCTCTCCCTTAGGAGTACGTGCCTCAAACAATTCTTCGACACGGGGGAGACCCTGTGTGATGTCATCGCCTGAAGCGATACCACCGGAGTGGAACGTTCTCATTGTGAGCTGTGTACCAGGCTCACCGATTGACTGAGCTGCCATGACACCAACAGATTCACCTGCAGATGCGGGTGCTGCTGTTGCGAGGTTGATACCGTAGCACTTAGCACATACGCCGTGTCTTGACTGACAGTCAAATACTGATCTGATCTTGATCTTGCCGATAGCTTCGATCTCGGATACGCTCTTGCCTTCGTCAGCAGCCTTTGCCTGAGCCTCGATAACTGCAGCCTCGATCTTCTTGGCCATTGTTGCAGAGATGAGCTCGTTGCCTTTAACCATAACCTCGCCTGTGAGCGGGTTGATGATATCGGCGCCTGCTGCAGCATATCTGCCGTAGAGACGGTCGCTGAGAGACTTGATGACTTCCTTCTTGTCGTTAGCGATCGTAGCGATCTCCTTGACCCATGTGAAGTCTGTTGTACCGCAGTCGTCCTCAGAGATGACAACTTCCTGTGATACGTCAACAAGTCTTCTTGTGAGGTAACCGGAGTCAGCTGTCTTGATAGCTGTATCTGACAGAGCCTTACGTGCACCGTGTGAGGAGATGAAGAAGTCGATAACGTTCATTCCTTCACGGAGGTTGGACTTGATCGGGATCTCGATGATGTTACCTGATGTATCGTTCATGAGACCTCTCATACCGGCGAGCTGCTTGATCTGGTTCTCGTTACCACGGGCACCGGATGCAGCCATCATCTTGATAGGATTGTATCTGTCGAGACTTGCCATGAGTTCCTTGGTGATAGCATCTGTAGTCTTCTCCCAGACTCTGACAACTTCTCTGTGGCGGTCCTTCTCCTTGAGGAAACCTTTCTGGTAACCTGCTGTGATCTTGTCAACCTTAAGGTCTGCTTCCTTGATCATCTTATCCTTGATGTCAGGGATGATCATGTCTTCGATACCGATGGAGATACCGCTTATTGTTGAATACTTATAACCGAGCTCCTTAGCAGCATCGAGGAAGATCGTTGTTCTCTCTGTGCCGTGTACAGTAATGCAGCGTGAGATGATATCCTCAAGCTTCTTCTTGCCGACGATGAAGTCACACTCGAGAACGAGTCTGTTCTCTTCGATGCTTCTGTCAACATAACCGATGTCCTGGGGAACGATCTCATTGAAGATGAATCTTCCGAGTGTTGACTGTACAAGACCTGTATATTCTGTACCTTCGATCTCTCTTGTTACACGGACCTTGATCTGTGCGTGGAGATCGAGCTGGTGCTCACCATATGCCATGAAAGCTTCCTCAAGAGATGAGAATGCCATACCCTCACCCTTAACACCTTCACGGTCCATTGTGAGGTAGTAGCAGCCGAGGATCATATCCTGTGTAGGAACTGTTACAGGCTTACCATCCTGGGGCTTGAGGAGGTTGTTTGTTGAGAGCATGAGGAATCTTGCCTCAGCCTGAGCCTCTGCAGACAACGGTACGTGTACAGCCATCTGGTCACCGTCGAAGTCAGCGTTGAAAGCTGTACATACGAGAGGGTGAAGCTTAATAGCACGTCCTTCAACAAGGATAGGCTCGAAAGCCTGGATACCAAGTCTGTGGAGCGTAGGAGCACGGTTCAGAAGAACGGGGTGATCCTTGATGATCTCTTCGAGGATATCCCAAACCTTCGGATCTGCTCTGTCAACGAGCTTTCTTGCAGTCTTGATATTGAGCTTGTCGTTGAGTTCAACGAGCTTCTTGATAACGAAGGGCTTGAAAAGCTCGAGTGCCATTTCCTTAGGAAGACCGCACTGGTGCATCTTGAGCTCAGGACCAACGATGATAACCGAACGTCCGGAGTAGTCAACACGCTTACCAAGGAGGTTCTGTCTGAATCTTCCCTGCTTACCCTTGAGCATGTCTGTAAGTGACTTGAGCTGTCTGTTGCTCGTAGCAGATGTTGAACCTGTTACGGCACGGCCTCTCTTGCCGTTATCGATAAGAGCGTCTACAGCTTCCTGGAGCATTCTCTTCTCGTTCCTGACGATGATGTCGGGAGCGCCGAGCTCCTTGAGCTTCTTGAGACGGTTATTTCTGTTGATGACTCTTCTGTAGAGGTCATTAAGGTCGGATGTTGCATATCTGCCGCCATCGAGTGGAACCATAGGACGGAGTTCCGGAGGAAGGACAGGAAGAACTGTGAGGATCATCCACTCAGGCTTGTTGCCGGAAGCCTTGAAAGCTTCTACGACCTCAAGTCTCTTGATGATCTTAGCCTTCTTCTGAACACTGCCTGATGCGGACTCACGCTCTTCATTGAGCTGCTCGCTCATTGCGTCAAGGTCGATCTCCTTGAGGAGCTTCATTACAGCTTCAGCACCCATCTCAGCCTTGAAGTTCTTATACTTGCTGTGGAGATCACGGTATGTGATCTCGTCGATGATATCGCACTTGGATACTTCCTCGGCATCACCGGGATCAAGTACGATATATGCTGCATAGTAGAGAACCTTCTCGAGCTTCTTCGGAGGGATGTCAAGGAGAATGCTCATTCTGCTCGGTACACCCTTGAAGTACCACAGATGTGATACAGGGGTTGCAAGCTCGATGTGACCCATTCTCTCACGACGTACTGTGTTCTTCGTTACTTCAACGTGACACTTGTCGCAGATAACACCCTTGAATCTGATCTTCTTATACTTACCGCAGTGGCATTTCCCATGACTT
>Ga0247611_10006748_pt1 | contig 14630 bp, 11 predicted proteins | sample 177DNAGHGhighgp2_FD_192422 | JGI IMG/M metagenome (GOLD analysis project Ga0247611, IMG submission 192422) | Sheep rumen microbial communities from Palmerston North, Manawatu-Wanganui, New Zealand - 1770 DNA GHGhigh gp2 | ecosystem: Host-associated > Mammals > Digestive system > Stomach > Rumen...
TACGGGCGGCTTAGTAAGGACCCTTGCAGGTGGCAGATCGACGTGCGTGCCCTTGCACGCCGCTAGTATTGTAGGGCTACGCCCGTATATGAAGAACCGCCGGCTTCGCCGGCGGGTCACTTTTTTTTTGCATTTGTTATGCCCGCAATCTTGTCTTCCCGGACACCGTTTCGGGAGGACATCTCCATCTCGTGTTGCTTTATCTCAATGCAATCTTCTTCGCTAAATTCACGTTTTTCCCACTGACACGCACCATGTAAATCCCAGCTTTAAGTGCAGCGAGGTTAAGCGTTGTCGCAACGTTATCAATAGAGCCTTTCATCACGATTTGTCCGAAAGAATTCATCACTTCGACAGTTGCAGTGTATTTGAAGCCCGTGAATCCGAGCGTGCGACCGTTCATAATAGCATTGACTGTAGAAGTTACGCGAGTAATCTTGATGGCTTCCGGCGGGGTTGGGATGCCGCATTTCTCCGGGCATGTTCCGTCTTTCGGTCCAACGGCGCAAATTCTAAATTCGTATTCGCCAGGGTCCGCCTGAATTTTGAAATGCACACCGACAAGTTGCTTTGCTGCTGTTTCACCGTCAAATTTAACAGAGCCGTTGTACGACGAAGGCTGCTTGAAATCAGACCAAGAGACAACAACTTTGTTCCCTGTTTTGGAAGCGGGAAGTTTTACGGTTGGGTTTGCGTAATTGATTGTGGAATCGATTGCTTCGCCAAGGCCGAGTTCCAAAGCCAAATCAGTGTCCGATGTGTAGGTCACGCAGAGCCCGCCCCAGGCGGAGGCGTCACCTGCGGCAGGAATTGTGTTGATGTTCGAAGTTTCGCCAACGACATTGAAACCGACTCCCACGAAAGGAGTTGTTGTAACTGTTTCTTTGTCTAAAACGGCTGTTCCGCAAATTCCGTCGCAGTAATCTATGATTGGGTCAAAGAAATGTTTGATACAATCGGAATCGAAATCATAGCATGCGTTAATTTCGTAACGGATTGCAGAGATTCCGCTATATGCCCTATCATCGAAATCGTACCATATTCCATAAGTTCCTGTTTCGTTGCCTAGTCCGGTTTCAACTTTGTAAACGCCATCAGCTCCGTTCCAGGTTTCGAATGAGCCTGCAAAAGTTGCTGTTGCTGCGCAAAGTGCTGCTATCGTTATCTTCTTCATAATCGACTCCGATGTCACCCTAGATTCGTCATCCTTGGAGCGAAGCGTAGGGGATCCATTATATCTCGTTTTGCTTTACCTCAGCACGATCTTCTTTACAAAATTCACGTTTTTCCCGCTGACACGCACCATATAAAATCCCGCATCGAGCGACGCAAGGTTAAGCGTTGCGGTGTAACCAATGGCGCCCTTCATCACGACTTGCCCAAGCGAATTCAATATTTCGATGGTGGCGGTGGACTTGATTCCTGTAAATCCAAGCGAGCGTCCATTTAAAATGGCCTTGACTGCGGATGTTCCGCGAGCAATTTGAATCCCTGCACTAGACAAGCCGCATTTCTCTGGGCATGTTCCGTCTTTCGGTCCAACGGCACAAATGTTGAACTTGTATTCGCCAGGTTCTGCTTGAATTTTAAAGTGTACGCCGGCAAGTTGCTTTGCTGCTGTTTCTCCGTCAAATTTAACAGCGCCATCGTACCACGAGGGTTGTTTAAAGTCGGACCATGAAGCGACAACCTTGTTCCCTGTTTTGGAAGCGGGGAGCTTTACTGTCGGATTTGCGTAATTGATAGTGGAATCGACATCATTGCCAAGACCGAGTTCCAAGGCTATATCCGTGTCAGACGTGTAGGTTACGCAGAGTCCACCCCATGAAAATGCGTTGCCGGTAGCTGGATTTTGATCTGTTTCCGAAATTTGGCCAACGACATTGAAACCCACGCCGACAAACGGATCGTATTCATAAGAACCCTTGTCTAGAATTGCTGTGCCACAAAAGCCTTTGCATTCGTAAATGACGGGCTCTAAACTTTGTTCAGCGTAAATTGGATCTATCGGTACAGGCCAGCTAATTTTAGATAATCCCGAATTGTTATTGTCGTTGTAAGAATACCAATAGCCTTCGGTCTCGAGTCCATTGCCAAGACCTGTATGGATCTGAGGGCTAGAATTAGCGTCTCCATAAACTTTAGCTCCATTCCAAGTTTCGAATGTGCCTGCGGCAAGTGTTGCAGATGCGGCGCAAAGTGCAGCCAACATGATTTTTTCCATAATCCACTCTCTAAATTTAAGTTAACCCAGTAGGTAATATACATCCTTTTTTTTTGCTTGTTTACTGTGAAAATTTTTAAATAAATGAAATTTTTTGTCGGTTGAATCATATGCAATCTTAATGATACGTTTTGCCTATTGCTGGTCAGTTATTCGACAATATTTCTTGGTCGTTGGTCAATGGCTTTTAATCGTTAGACAAGGTATGTCATTCCCGATTTGATCGAGAGTCTCTTTTCTATCATAAATGAGAAGGTTATGCCAGCATCATTCGGCCTTGCTTAGAATAGAATCTGTCTGGCATGACTGTTTCTGCTGCACTTAATTCAAACTGTTGACTTTTAATTCGTAAAAATGTAGATTGTTTACGGATTCTTATCAAAAAATAAGCAATGTCATAAATAAATATGTGGACTTTTAATAATTTTTAGTATATATTTGTAAAGGTTGTTGAGAGGTGGAACGGAGATGTTTATGGAAATTAGGAAATTTGAATTCCTTTCTAGGTTGAAACGCATTGTCTGTGATGCGTGCTTTTGCGTTTTCCTTATAATTGCTTTGTGCTTTGCGTTTGCCAAGGCTGCAAATCCGTTGACGACTGCTTTTTATTCTGCGGATGCGGCGGCTCTCGTGCATAACGACTCGCTCTTTATCTTTGCGGGGCACGACGAACAGGGGCCGCAGGGCAATAACAATAAAGCGTTCATCATGAACGACTGGCACGTGCTCGTGACCGACGATATGGAGCATTATCACGATTACGGTGCTGTTTTGAGTGTCAAGACGTTCAAATGGGCGAATGCGAGCGCTTTTGCGGGGCACTGCGAATACAGGAATGGCAAGTTTTATTGGTACGTGGCCATCCATCACGGGACAATCAAAGAGAAGGGGAGTGAAGGCTTTGCGATTGGTGTTGCTGTGGCGGACCATCCGTCCGGACCGTGGAAAGATGCTATCGGGCAGGCTCTCATCACGGACAATACGCCGAATGATGTCGTACTGAATATTGACCCTGCGATTTTCTACGATGGTGACGACATCTGGATGTACTGGGGTTCGTGGAATGCGGGACGCCGCGTGAAGCTCAAGGAAAACATGATTGAGCTTGCTAGCACACCCGAAGACATCAAAATCAAGGACTTCTTTGAAGCCCCGTGGATGCATTATTTCCGTGGCAATTATTACTTCAGTTATGCTTCGGGTTACCCCTCGACGACGAATTATTCCATGGCGCCGAGCTTGAACGGACCGTGGACGCAAAAAGGCGTCATCAACGATAAAATGGACAATTCCGAGACGAATCATCAGGCGATTTTTAAGTATCTCGGGCACTGGTATTTCATGTACCACGGTGCGAATTCTCCGGGCGGCTGGACGTACCGCCGTTCCGTAAACATCGACTACCTCTATTACGACCGCGACGGGAACATCCAGAAAATCAAACGCACCAGTGGTGTGGACCCGGTCAACAATGCGTTGCTTGATGAGGGCGGTTACCGCTTGACCGTTTCGCATAGCAATTTGGCTCTCGAAGATAGTGAAGGAATGGTGGTGCAGCAAACCGCCGATGAAAAGAACGTGGCTCAGCTTTGGGTGCTTGCGCATGGCGATTCCGCCCGCTATTACACGTTGCAGAACTTCAAAACGAAAAAGTATTACTGCCCGCCGACAACACTTTTGGACACGGTAAAAACATCGACGAAAGCCTGTGAAATTCGTATTGAAAACGCATCCGTCACCAAGGGCTATTATCTGTTTGCCGACTACGATAGCGATTACCTCGGTGATGTGCTGAACGTCTCGAAGGAAGTCGGAATGCCGGTCATCACATGGGTTCGTTCGGGAACGGACAATCAAAAAATAAAGCTCGTGAAGACGGATTTGCCTAAAGTGGAACCGCCCAAAGACACATCGAAGGTCTCACCGCCCGATTCGGGGAATGGAGATTTGACCGGGCTTGGGAGTGTTCATGCGACAGAGGCTTTGTTGGCGAAGTTTGCGGTTTACGATGGTGCGGCTCGCGTGATTCACTTGACGCAAAATGTGAAGTGGACTTTACTAGATGTGAACGGTGTTGTCGTGCGTCGTGGTTATGGTTGTGAAATCCAGGTGCGTTCCGTTCGTTCAGGAATGTACTTTGTCCGCACCGCCCACACCACCGCGAAGGTGGTGTTATGGTGATGGCTATACGTTATCCTGAACGATATAAAAGTGCGAAGCCATTTCTGTCTTTAGCCCCGGCCAGAGCCTGCTCCGGACTTGTTCTGGGGTGCCGGCGGAAGGATCCAGTGAAGTTTTATTAAATTTTTTTAAGGAGTTTGGTATGAAGGTTTTGAATTTTGCAAGTCTCGTGAATGGCGCGCATTTCGCGGCGTTCGTGAAATGCGCAACTCTCGCAACGATTGGCGCTTTCGGCGTTTCAACAGCTATGGCTGCCGACTGGTACGCCAAGGATAACTTGCAACCGGGGCATGACCCGAGTATGATTCGCTTTGAGGATGGTTACGCCCTCATGAGCACGAATAACAATTTACAGTTGTGGACTTCCGAAGATGCCTACACTTGGCGTGACCACAAATCCACGGTGAGCAAAATCCCGCAGTGGGCATACACGTACGCTCCGAAAACCGAGGGCATCTGGGCACCGGATATTTTTTATATGAACGGCGAATACCGCGTTTATTATTGTGTGTCGGAATTCGGCGTGCGCAATTCCGCTATCGGCTATCAATCGACAACGTCGATTATGCCGGGTTCAACGGGCTACGGCTGGAAAGACCATGGCCATGTTTTCCATACAAAGCAAGGTGCGGATTCGTACAACGCCATTGATGCCGATGTTGTTCGCGATACCGAGGGCAATTACTGGATGGCGTTTGGCTCGTTTGGTCTTGGAATCCAACTGATTAAGTTAGATGCAAAGACAGGCTATCAGGCGAGTGATGACAAGACTGTCTATAACATTGCTCGCCGTACAAGCAAGGCGAGCGGCGGTGCCGAAGAGGGCCCGAGCCTCATTGAACATGGCGGCAAATACTTCTTGTTTACCGCTTGGGACAAGTGCTGCCAGCAGGGACCGAATATTGAACAGACAACGTATAAGACGGCTTACGGCCGTGCAGACAAGGTGACGGGCCCCTATAAGGACCGCGCTGGGAACAATATGGCGACCGGCGGCGGCACGATTCTTTTGGAACGTTACGGGCGCTACGTGGGTCCGGGCGGCGGGGAGGCCTTCCAGGACTTGAACCGCGTGCGCTTTGTGCACCACTACTACGATTTGAATGGCGACAAGTACAATCATGTTCATATACGTGATGTTGTCTTCACTGAGGATAATTGGGCTGAGATGGGACAGCCCTTCCTCGGACGTTACTTGAGCGCCGAAGTTGAACACGGTGTGCTCACCCGTGCTGTGTCGGGTGACCTTGCGATTACCCGCAGCAATACGGCTTCGAACGGCGAATACCTTGCCTACGTGAATACGGCGGGCTCCAAGATTCGTTTGCCGATGAACATCATGCAGGCGGGCGAGTACCTGTTGCGTTACCGTTACGCGAATGGCGGCGATGCTGCCGCTACGCACAAGGTAACCGTCAATGGCAAGTCGCAGACGGTGACGCTTCCGCCGACGGGTTCGTGGGGCACGTTTCCCGAAAAGTCTGTCGTGATGGTGCCTGCGACACTCAAACGCGGTGGCAACTTCATCGAATTGGAACCGTCGCCTAATGGAAATTTTGCAGAACTGGACCGCATCGACTTCTTGCGCGTGATTCGCGATACGATTCCTGCGAACGGCTTTGACAACGGCATTCGCGTGCGTCTCACGAAGGACGACGAGTTCGCCATCAAGGACGGCGGCTACGCCATCTTCGAAAACGTTGTAGCGGATTCCATCAAGAGCGACAAAGTTTCTATCCAAGTGAAAAATGCAACCGCAGGCAAACTCGCCATTCGCGATGGGGCTAAGAACGGAACCGTCCTCGCCGAGTGCGACCTCTCGACGGCGAAGGCTGCCGCCAATGGCTGGTCCGAAGCAAACTGCGGAACGCTCAAAAGCAAAACGGGCATCAAGGACTTTTACCTGACCGCATCGGGCGTCTCTGGCGAAGCGATTGTCGGAAACGTCGTCTTCAAGAGTGCAGCTTTGCCGGAATCAAGTTCGTCCGCAGTACCGGAGTCAAGTTCTAGCAGCTCGGAAGGAACGACTGGAATTGCTTCGCGTGCCGCTCGCTCGGGCAACATGGCTCCAGTTCGTAAGGGCTACCATGACCTCAAAGGCCGTCGATTTGACAAGCAGATTCCGTACAGTGTGATGTTCTAGTTCTTTTTTAGTCCAAATTCATTCAACGAATATATATTTACTATGGATGTGTGGAATACTTGAGGTTGTTATGAGAAAATTTAGCACCGCTATTTCTGTTTCCATGCTCTTTGCCGCACAGGTTTTTGCGGCCGATTGGTATGCCAAGGAACACCGCTGGGCGGGGCACGACCCGGACATCATCCGTTACGAGGACGGCTATGCGCTCGCGACGACGGACAACCACATGCTCATGCAGTTTTCCGAAGACGCGTTGAACTGGAAGAACGGCGAACAGGCCATGCCGAAGTTTTCGCAGTGGCTTTACAAGTACGCGCCGAACATGATTGACATCTGGGCGCCGGACATTCATTACATCGGCGGGGAATATCGCATGTACTATTGCGGTTCCGAGATGGGCATACGCTCGTCGGGCATGGGCTTCATGGCGAGCAAGGAAATTGACCCGACCAAACCCGGCTACGGCTGGACGGACATGGGCGAGGTGATTCATACGGTCAAGAGCGATTCGTACAACGCGATTGACGCGGCGGTGCTGAAGGACTTGGATGGCAAGGTCTGGATGGCGTTCGGTTCGTGGGGCACGGGTATCCACATTCTTGAACTGGACGAGAAAACGGGCAAGGTGAAAAGCGGCGCGAAGATGATCAACATCGCGAACCGCGGTGGCGCGGGTATCGAAGGGGCGAGCCTCATCGAGCACAATGGCTATTACTACCTCTTTACGGCGTGGGACAACTGCTGCAAGAAAGGCGCGGATCTCGAGAACAATTCTTACAAGACGACGGTGGGGCGCTCTAAATCGATTACAAGCGGTTATGTAGATCGCAGCGGCAAGGCTCTCTTGAATGGCGGCGGTACGATTCTGTTGAGCCGCTACGGGCGCTACTACGGGCCTGCGGGTGGCGAGGCGTTCCAGGACGTGAACCGCCAGCGCTTTGTGAACCATTACTATGACAAAAACGACGGCGGAAATTCCTACATACAAGTTCGCGACATCGTTTACACCGATGATAATTGGCCGGAACTGGGACAGCCGTTCCTCGGGCGCTACCTGAGTGCAGAAGCGGAACATGGCATTCTTACGCATGTGGATATTTCGAGTAGCTCCAAGGCGTCTAACGGCGAGTTCTGCGCCTACATCAACTACGACGATAGCAAGATTCGTTTGCCGATGATTATCCCGCAGGCGGGTGATTACCTTATCCGTTACCGCTACGACAATAACTGGACCGAAGATGGCGCAAACGGAAGTTCTCACTTTGTGAGCATCAACGGGAAAAAACAGGAAATCGAGCTGCCGCTGACGGGCGCGTGGAGCGAATTTCCGGAGAAGTCGGTCGTCTATATCCCGACGAAACTCAAGCGCGGCTCGAACTTCATCGAGATTACGAAGGGCAAGCATTATGCGGAGCTTGACAGGTTGGACTTCTTGCGCATCATCCGCGATACGATTCCGGCGAACGGCTTCGACAACGGCATCCGCGTGCGCTTGACGGACAAGGACGAGTTCGCCATCAAGGACGGCGGCTACGCGATTTTCGAGAACGTGATTACGGATTCCATCGTAGGCCCGGGCGTGCTTGTGCAGGTGAAGAACGGTGCAGGCGGAACGCTCAACATCCGCAAGGAAAGCAAGAAGGGCGACGTGATTTCCAAGTGCGATTTGCCCTCGGCGGGCGCTGCGAACAAGTGGATTGACGTACGCTGCTCCAACCTGCCGGAACTCAAGGGCGTGCAGGACTTCTACCTGACGGCGGAAGGCCTCGGCGGCGAGACGCTCGTAGGCAACATCAAGTTCGATAAGGGTGTGGATACGACACGTACGACGATTCGTCATATGGATGGTCGCACGTCATTTGAGACGCGTCGTCCAAACATTACGTTTGACCGCGAAAATGGTCTTGTTCGTCTGGCTTCCGAGGCAAAATGGACGCTTTTCGATGTCAACGGTGTTGCCGTCAAGCATGGTTACGGACGCGAATTTCGCATGTCGGGCCTACCTCATGGGGTGTATTTCGTACATTTCGCAGGCCAAATGTTACCGATTCGTTACTAAACAAACCTGAAACTCAATTGTAAAATAGGTTTATTCTTAATGACGGGCCTCTTGTAAAAAAGCCCGTTTTTTGTGTGTTTTGGCACACTTTATATCTTTTCAGTAATTTAATGAATTTTTTCGTTTTAATTCGTTTATTTCAAGAACGCAAAGAAAACGGCCGCAATAATCAGTACAAAAGCGACAATGTGGTTCCACTGCAATGCTTCGTTATTGAATACCGTTACCGCGATAACGGTAAAGACGGTCAGCGAAATTGCTTCTTGGATGACCTTCAACTGCATCAGGCTGAAGGGGCCGCCGTTGATTTTGCTGCCGATGGTGTTGGCGGGAATCATGAAGAAATATTCGATAAGCGCAACGCCCCATGACGCAAGAATCACGAGGATGAGCGGCCAGTCGGTGCTGATGTGCATTTCCTTGAGTTTGAGGTTGCCGTACCAGGCTGCGGTCATGAATACGTTACTGATGATGAGGAGGATTACTGTAATGATTCCGGCTTTCATGGGGGAGTGGATAGTGGTTAGTGGTTAGTAAACAGTGGTTAGTGGTTAGTAAATAGTGATTAGGGAATTTTTTCCTCGAGCTTCACACCTCTCTCGTCTTTCGTCAGTAGGCCCGTAGGACCGTTCTCTCGTCTAAGCCTATACGGTTTTCCGGTCGAGTGCTGGTAGGCGAGGCGGGCGCGGACTTGCTCCAAATACTTGATGTACTTTTCGCTTTGGTAATCGCGGTATGTCCAATCAAAAGCGTGGAAATGCCCGTCCTGAAAGTAGAGGGTGGGTTCCACGAAAATGCCTCGTTGCATATAGACGCGTTGGCGTTGGTCTTTGGTCGTTGCTAAGAAAAACTGCCCAAGCGTCATGTAACCTGGATCGAGATTTACCGGTCGAAGTCCTGGTGTCCCATTTTCCTTGGCTATTTCAAGCTCAATGTCATTGGTCCATAGCTTGATATCGACAATCGTTTCGCGTTCGACGAGTTGCTCGTAGCTAAAGAATGCACGGACGGGCACATCGCCGATTTCTTCTTTGTAATAATTGGTAAAGGTGAACGGGAACGGTTCCAGATTCAAGTCTTCTTCGCCGAATTTTGCCTTCAGGATGCTGCGGACGGATTCCACGGCTTCGGCATCTTTTGCAAGAATGCCCACGATAATTTTCACTTTGGCAGGAGTTCTGATTTCACCCATGCCCGCAAATTTAGTAAAAGGCGAGAGACGCGGCAAAACATTTATGTTTTGACATGTCCGAGCCGTACTAAATGCGTCCGTAAGGACGCCAATTTAGTATTTTTTTAATTATGAATTTCTCTCGTCTTTGGACTTTCGCTTCGCTCAAGTCCCAACCATTCGGCTCGGTCATGCCCAACTTCGTTGGTCGCGACTCTCGCCTTAAATGGTTGTCGTCTTTGCTCTTTATACTCTCGTCTTTTGCAAAAGCCGAGGCTCCTCGTGTTGTACCCGAAATTCTCGATTCTGTTCCGCACGAAATGTCCCATTTTACACAGGGACTTTCGTTTGATGGCAAGGAAATGATTGAAACTACGGGGCTGTACGGAAAATCGGGCTTGTACCGCCGCACGCTGGAAGGAAAAATCTTGGATTCGGCACGACTTGAAGAACGATATTTTGGCGAAGGTTCCGTGGTTCTGGGCGATGAAATCTATTATTTGACTTGGAAATCGCACAAGGCGTTTATTTACGGGCGTAAACCGTTTAAATATAAAGGCGAGTTCCGCATCCCGACTGAAGGCTGGGGACTTACGCTATGGCAGGACCAGCTTTTGATGAGCAACGGCACCGATGAACTTTTGCAAATTGCTCCGGGCGGTTTTGCGGTATCGGGCAACATCAAAGTCCGCGATGGACGCTATTCCATAAAGCTTTTGAATGAACTTGAAGTTGTCGGAAATACTTTGTATGCCAACATCTGGCAGACGGACTTGATTGTCGAGATTGAGCTCCCGAGCGGGAAGGTGCTCCGCTATATCGACTTTTCGAAAAAAGCGGGGGAGATTCGTGAACGGTTCCCCGGTGTTGACGTGTTGAACGGAATCGCTTACGATGGCAAGGACTTTTGGATAACCGGCAAGCTCTGGCCGCAAATTTATAAAGTCAAGTTCTAGTTGATTCTTGTCATTCCCGCCTTGAGCGGGAATCTCCGTCTCGAATCACTTTCCAAGAGCAGTGGAATTTTATATATTTGTACATAACCCACCGGGGGGTGCTCTGGTTTGCCAAAATTCCTGCTATTCGCAGTAATTTTGCCCTCCGGGTCTTTCGAACGCATGCGTTCTCAAGAGCTTAAATGCTCGCTAGCTCGCATTTAATCGACAGGCCTGTCTCAACCGAGCACCCTTGTGTAGAACACAAGGGGGTGCCTTGGTTTCGACAGGGTTACCGAAGTGTTAGTTGCAAGTCGAGGTCTCAGACGAGGGCAACTCGTTAAAAAGTCTGAAAAAAAATAAGTGCTGACGAAAACTACGCACTCGCTGCCTAATTAACGGCAACGCCGGGCCTCATTCCGCTCCCATCGGGGTGTACGTCCGGACGCAATATGGGATAGGGAAGTGTCATGCCTGGGGGCATCTCCCGAGATTTACTAGGCTGGTCAAACTCCGCGCCGACCTTCTTGGGCGTGGATAAGACGAGATCTTAAATTCGAAGGGAACACTTGTAGGAACGTACATGGACGTGATTTTGGACAGGAGTTCGACTCTCCTCACCTCCAGAAAATAAAAGGGACTCACAATGTGGGTCCTTTTTTGTTTTAACAAGACCGCTCGGTTTGTGCAAAAATCACAAAAGCGAGGTCTTTTATTGTTTTTTTCCTCTTTGCAATCCCTAATAGTGCTAAAAAAAATTATACTTCTTATTATAAGAAGAGCGATAAGGAGTGGCGCATATGGAGTATTTAAAACGTTTTTGCAAGTTCCTTATTTGCAACAAACCTATTCTTATGATTATCCTTGGGTGCTTCTTTTTATTGGCACCGCCATTTTTCTCGAACATAAAGTTTCTTTATATTCTTAGTGTCTGGATTTGGCCGTTCTGTTTTTTGTACTATGCACACTTTAGCCAAAAGAGCTATGCACAGGCCGTTCTACTCGCTTTTTTAGTTGTTGGTCTCAGTATTCGTTTTCATGGTGTGCTTGGCCCTGATTTTGAAGGAGCGGGCGGCCTCTTCATGGTCTTTACATCATGCGTCTTTTGGATTCCTTTTGTGTGGGACTCGGTTTATTGCCACAAAGAGAGTCCGTTCCTCTATACGCTTATATTCCCGGCCATTTTCTGCACCATGAATTATATTCTTTCGGCTTGCAGCGTTATTCCGATTTGCAGCTTGGCTTATGCGCAGTACGATAACAAGTCCTTTTTGCAACTAGCTTCGGTGATTGGCGAGTTCGGATTGACTTTTTTGATTACGTGGGCAGCTTCCATTGCAGTATATGTCATTGAACATTGGAAAAAAACGGAGGGAAAACGCGCTGGACTAATCGCCTTGAGTGTCCTTATATTGCTGCATGTAGGCGGTGCCGTCTGCTACAGCACATGGCATGAAGATCAATCTACTGTAAAAGTGGCGCAGGCCATCGGGCCCAAGCTCGACCAGGACAAGAGCGAATGGGGAATCCTGACTTACGAGCGGAACGTGGAATCATTCGAGAAAATTGCAATTGCTGCTTTTGAAAAGGGTGCCGATATTCTTGTGTTCAGCGAAGAGGCTTTCACAATCGAGGATCTTAATGAACAGCGTTTTATGGAACATGTCCGCGAAATGGCTAGAAAGTTCTCGTTGCCTGTTCTTTTGACGCTTGAAGTTGTCGATATGGACAACAACCAAGAAGGGAAGCTTATTAACAAGGCTATTCTTGTTGATAAATATGGAGAAGTTCTTGCGGAGTACCTTAAGCACAATATACTTCCCGTTGTAGAAGTCGGTTCTACGGTTGTTGGCGAGGGGCCTATTCCTGCTAAAGTTCTTGCCCTTGGTAATTCCTCGTATGCTGTGTCGTTTACAATTTGCTATGACGGAAACTTCTCGGAATTCGTCCGTGATATGGATCCGACGACTCAGCTTTATTTCAACCCTTGCTGGGACTGGAAGTCCATCAACGATTTCCATTACCGCACAATTGGAGTGCGTTCGGTCGAAATGGGTGTTAACTTGGTCATGACGACAAACGACGGAATGTCGCTTGTAAGCAACTCGGTTGGCAAGGAGGTTTCCCTCGCTCAGATTGATCAACTGGGGCTTGACCAAATTTTAATCACGGAAGTCCCGACGAAACAGACTGAAACGGTCTATTCAAAAATTGGCGGACTTCTCAATTTGATTTATCCGGTGATATCCCTGGTGTTCATCGTGTTTGGACAAAGGCGTGGCTGGCGTCGCAAAATCAAGCTTAACAAGCTAAAACGTCAGAGAACAAAAGAGTGATATTCAAGTCAGTTAGGAGATGATATGGATTGTAGAGTGTTGGTTCGGTTCGTGGGCGTTCAGGAGGACTTGGATGCCTTGTGGTCGGATTTCATGGAGCAATTTCCGGATGCGGAACTGCCCAGCGTCGATTCGGGGGAATGCTATTCCGTCGATGAAATAATGACAGATGAATACGAATGCCGGTTCGAGGAATTGCCTGAGACGGAACTGCTAGCCATTGACGGGACGTTCCTTGTCGAAGACGAACCTCCCGAAGATACCTTGACGGAAATTTTGGAGCGCTTCGAGCGCGTTTATGCCGTGTTCAAGTGGTCCACGATGGAAGTCGGGATTGGCTGCGGTACAAGCGAGGGCTGGGGCGAGTTCAACGCGGATCGTGCCGACGATGGTTCTGATGAAGCGAACGAAATCTCTGAAGCCGTCCTGGGCTTTTAATTTTCGGTCTCGCGAACCGTTATCTTTCTTTTCACGTCCCGGCATCCGGCGTTGTCATCGCGGTTTTCGGCATTGTCCCGGCCTCTAGCATTGTCATCCCGGTCTTCGGCGTTGTCATCCCGGGCCCCGTTCCGGGATCAGCTTGTTGACATTTTTCTTATTTTTTTTATAATTGTTTCGTTTTTATGGCCCTTGTGGTAACAAAGGAAAAACATGCTTAAAAAAGTCGAAAAAAAATGCTATCAGAAACCCAAGATGAAGGTTCATCCGTTAAAGGTTCAGTCCAAGCTTATGCAGCCAACGAGTCTGCCGGATTCCATGGGTATAGTTATTGATAACTGATGAAAATCCTTAAAGCGGACTTATCGCCCTACAATGGCAAATTTCGACAATAAAGCTTTTTACGCGCTCCTACGAATGGCCCTTGACCCTGAATGCAGGCCATCATTATTTCCGTATCGTCTGAACGAAACGGAATGGGAAACCATCCATATGGAGTGTCTCAGGCAGCTTATGGTTGGAGTTGCGTATCGTGCAATTTGCCATTTGCCTAAGGAACAGAAACCGCCAATGGAGCTCATTTATCAATGGGCAAGTGAAGTGGAAGTCATCAAGGGCCAGAACAAGCAACTGAACAGCAAGTCTGCACATCTCACGCAGCTCTTTACCGCACATAACCGCAAAACCGCCGTACTCAAGGGACCTGCCAATGCAAGGCTTTACCCAGACCCTTATATGCGGCAGGCGGGCGACATTGACCTCTGGGTCGAAGGCGGGCGTGATAGCGTTGTTGCTCTTTTGGGTGAATTGGATTTCGCCTTAAGCGACAGGTGCCTTAGGGCACAGCATCATATTTGCTTGGAACCAGACGAAAATGGAATTATTGTAGAAGTTCATCACAGACCGTCGTCTGGAAATTTCAACCCATTCGCAAAAAAACGTTTGCTAAGTTATCTTGAACGTGAAATTTTAAATTTGGAACCTACTTCCGAAGGCTTTTATGTACCTTCGATGAAGTTTGCGCTCATAATGCAGCTTTCACATATCCAAAAACATTTCTTTCAAGACGGCATTGGATTCAAGCAACTGGTGGACTACTTCATTCTCTTGCGTAATTCTTCGCTCGAAGACCGCAATGAAGTC
>Ga0247611_10006749_pt1 | contig 14630 bp, 17 predicted proteins | sample 177DNAGHGhighgp2_FD_192422 | JGI IMG/M metagenome (GOLD analysis project Ga0247611, IMG submission 192422) | Sheep rumen microbial communities from Palmerston North, Manawatu-Wanganui, New Zealand - 1770 DNA GHGhigh gp2 | ecosystem: Host-associated > Mammals > Digestive system > Stomach > Rumen...
AGTTCTTTTAGGCATCACGTCCACCTCCAAACTTATCAATTAATTCAATAAAACGATAGAAGATGTATTCACTATCTTCTGGACCTGCGGCTGATTCAGGATGGTATTGTACAGAAATTATATGATTAATTTCATCAACCATTCCTTCAGGTTCGTTATCTATAACATTAACATGTGTTAATTTAAGTGTTGTATTAATAAGAGACTTTGAATCAATTGCATATGAATGGTTTTGACTAGTAATTTCAATCTTTCCATTCATCAAGTTTTTAACAGGGTGGTTTGCACCACGATGTCCAAATTTCATCTTATATGTTTTAGCTCCTAAGGCTAGCCCTATAATTTGATGTCCTAAACATATACCTAATATAGGAAGCTTGCCTTTAGCTTCTTTAATTAAGTTAATTACTTCAACTACATCAGTTGGATCTCCTGGGCCATTTGAAATAAATAAGCCATCAGGATTAAGTTCCATTATTTTTTCAAAAGAAGTATCATAAGGTACAACTATTACATTACATTTAAGTTGATTCAATTTTCTAACTATATTCATTTTCATACCACAATCTACTGCAACTATATTGTATTTAGGGTTTGGAGTTCTTGAATACCATATTTTTTTAGTTGAAACCTTTTTAACAACTAATCTATCTACTTTATATTCTTTTAATTCTTTAATAGCTAATTCATCACTATAACTAGCATCACAAATCATCGCAAGCTGAGACCCTTCATCTCTAATAATTTGTGTTAAGTATCTTGTATCTATTTCCGAAATACCAGTTACATCATTTTCTTCCATAGCATCGCCAAGCGTTTTAGTATATCTAAAGTTTGATGGTAAATCATTATATTCTCTAACTATAAAGCCAGAAATATAAATATTTTTTGATTCATAATCTTCCTCAGTTAATCCATAATTACCTATTAAAGGATAAGTCATACATACCATTTGGCCACAGTAAGATGGGTCAGATAATATTTCTTGGTATCCTACCATAGAAGTATTAAAGACTAATTCTGCGATTTTTTTATTTTTTGAACCAAAACTTTTTCCATAGAAAACTTTTCCATTTTCTAATATTAGTTTCATATCGTTCATCATACCACCTCATTTAGATTTATTACTATATTATTATAATTCTATAATTATAATTTGTTAATTTATAATTTCTTATTTTAATTATAAGTTGTAATTATGAATAAGATATAAAGCCATATTTTGCACTTATATATAGAATTGTTTCTCATTCTTTTTATTTTCAAATTTATTTTTCTTTTGATTAGTATCAATATCTATAGGATATATTCCTGAAAAGCACCAATCACAACACTTACATTTTGAGTTAAAGGTAAGTTTATGAGCATTTTTAATAAATAATAAAAAAATACAAGTAAAAAGGCTTCAAAAAGCCTTTTTTTGTTATCTTAATATTTTATCTTTAGTTAGATTGCTTGACTTAATAATCACAAATCTTTTCTTACCTATTTCGTTAAATGAAGTACCAATCATATAGACTATTTCATCAATAATAATGAACCTATCATGGATAATATCATTTTTAATAATTGATATACTTTTTTGTAGTTCTGTATTATTCAAGTATGAATTAGAAGAAGTAATAATTGTAATATTAACTTTGATATCAGATAGTATTGATAATAAGAACTTATCTGCATATTGATCAATTATAGTTATTTCTTTTTTGGCTAGGAAAAAGAGTTTTCTAATAAATATATATGCATCAACTATTTCACCATCATATAATAGTTTTTCGTTTTCTTGATATAATGTATCTTCAATTTCGTGGATTTTATTTTGAATCTCATGAATTTTATTTTCTATGTGCAAAATGCTACTATGACACGTGATGCATCTTTCTTCGTTAATAGCGTAACCATTTATTAAATATTGTTTTAAAACTTGATTTGCCCATTGTCTAAATATGATTCCACGCTTTGAATTAACTCTATATCCAATTGCTAAAATCATATCTAAATTATAATGGTCTACATAATATATTTTTCCATCAGATGCAGTATGGGCAAAATTTGCCCTAACTGAATTAATGTTTAATTCGGAATTATTAATTATATTTTTTATATGTTTGCCAATAACAGATCTATCTCTTTCAAAAAGAGCACCTATTTCATCAAGTGTAAGCCAAACAGTATCCTCACTAGGACTTACATTTACATCTAAACTAAACTCACCATCATTAAATTTTATCAATTCATACTTTTTTTCTTTCATTTTTGTTCCTCCTGTTATCTTAATATTTTATCTTTAGTTAGATTATTAGATTTAATAATCACAAATTAGCAAATACTGCTTTAAAACTTGATTAGCTCATTGCCTGAATCGTATTCCTCTTTTTGATTTAACTCGATAGCCAATAGATATTATTACATTTAAACTGTAGTAATTTGTTGGCTTATCATTTCCAGAAAGTCGCATTTTTTGCGAATTACTTAATTCATCAAATTCTTCTTCAATGAATATACTTTTGATATGTTTTAGTATTGTCTTATAATCTCTTTTTTAAAAAGATTTCCTATTTCTTGTGCATTTAGCCAAACAGTATCCTCACTAGGACTAACATTTACATCTAATGCAAAATCTCCATCATTAAATTTTATCAATTCATACTTTTTTTCTTTCATTTTTTGTTCCTCCTGTTATCTTAATATTTTATCTTTAGTTAAATAGTTAGACTTAATAATCACAAATCTTTTCTTTCCAATTTCATTAAAAGATGTACCAATCATATAGACTACATCATCAATGATAATGAATCTATCATGAATAATATCATTTCTGATGATTGATATGTTTTCTTGTATATCAGCATTATTCAAATATGAGGCAGAAGAAGTAATAATTGTAATATTAACTTTGATATCAGATAGCATTGATAATAAAAATTTATCTGCATAAGGATCAATTATAGTTATTTCCTTTTTAGCAAGAAAGAATAACTTTCTAATAAATACATATGCATCAACTATTTCACCTTCAAATAATAGTTTTTCGTTTTCTTGGTATAATGTTTCTTCCATAATTTGCATTTTATTTTTTAATTGTCTAACTTCATTTGATAATTCTAGAATACTTGAATTACAAACAAGGCATCTTTCTTCGTTTATCGCATAGCCATTTAGTAAATATTGTTTTAAAACTGAAGAAACCCAACGTCTAAAAAGTATTCCTCTTTTTGATTTAACTCGATATCCGACAGCTATAACTACTTCCAAATTATAAAGGGTTACATCCTTGTCTGAAAAAGGAAAGTGCGTTTTTCGCACATTGCTTTTTTCTTCTAATTCCAATTCTTCAAAAATATTTTTAATGTGTCTTGTTATTCTTGTACGATTGACCTCGAAAAGAAGTGCCATATCATTTTGCGTTAACCAAACTGTTTCTTCATCTGGTGAGACATTTACATCTAAACTAAACTCGCCATCATTAAATTTTATCAATTCATACTTTTTTTCTTTCATTTTTGTTTCTCCTGTTATCTTAATATTTTATCTTTTGTTAGATTATTTGACTTAATAATTACAAACTTCCTTAATTGAATATATATTTAGTAAATAATGTTTTAAAACTTGATTAGCCCATTTTCTAAATAATATTCCACGTTTAGAATTAACTCTATATCCTACAGAAATAATCATATCCAAATTATAAATTTTGATATTACGCTTTATTATTCTAGAACCTTCAAATCTAACTTTTTCCAAAAAGGAAATTGTTGATTCTACCAACTCTCCATCTTCTATAATTTTCTTGATGTGTTTATTTATAGAAGGAACATTTATGTTAAAAAGGGTTGCCATTTCATCTTGTGACTTTTCTATTTCCTTTGTTTTGAACTGTCGCAAATTTTGCGACTGTTGAATTAATATATTCTTCTTTTAGAGAATTGTTAATATGCTTGCTGATGGTTTTTACATCTCTATCAAGCAAAAGAACTAATTGTTCTCTGTTTAACCAAACGGTTTCTTCAGCTGGTGAGACATTTACATCTAAACTGAACTCTTCATCCAAAAATTTAATTATTTCATGCTTTTTTTCTTCCATTTTTTACCTCCTTAAATTTTATCAAAAAAATAAAACCTTACTGCTTTATCCAGTAAGGTTCAAAATTTTTTAAGTTGCAATATCCTTTTTTGTCATATAATCACAACACTTTCCATTCTTATTATAACATAGTTTATTCAAATAACATATCATTAATTTCGAAATTAAAAATGATACATAAAACTATAAAAACGTTCAAAAACAATCGTCTATATTCTATTTTTGTCGTGCGTTTTCATAGTTTTTGTATATTAATATTTATTATTATATAGTGATATAATATAATAAATAGTGTTGGCTTAAATTAGAGGTGAAAATATGAGTAAACTAGATGACGCAAGACTTAAAATTAATGAAATAGATAAAGAAATGGCTAAGCTTTTTGAATCAAGAATGGAAGCTAGTAAAAGTGTAGCCGAATATAAAAAAGAAAATGGCTTATCTATAGAAGATAGTAAAAGAGAAGATGAAATCATTAAGAAAAACAGTGAATATATTAATAGTGATGAAATTAAAGAATATTACGTCTCTTTTGTTAAAGAAATTTTAAACGAATCTAAAAAGTATCAAGCTAGATTAATTAAAGGCTTAAAGGTTGCTTATACTGGTGTACCAGGTGCATTTGCTTACATTGCTGCTAAAAGAATGTATCCTACCGCATCATTTCATGCATACCCTGATTTTGCTAAAGCATATAATTCAGTATTAAGTGGAGTGTGTGATGTAGTAGTATTACCTATTGAAAACTCTACAGCTGGAGATGTTGGTAATGTTATTGATCTAATATTTGAAGGTAATTTATATATTAATCAAGTACTAAGTGTTGATATCCAACAAAACTTACTTGCTGTTAAAGGTGCTACAAAAGATAGTATCAAAGTAGTTTATTCACATCCACAAGCTCTAGCACAATCATCTGATTTTATTAAGGAACATAGCTATGAAGAAATAGAATGTGTTAATACAGCTGTTGCTGCTAAGATGGTTAGTGAAAAAAATGATACAACTATCGCAGCTATCGCAAGCTTAGAAACAGCTAATTTATATAACTTAGATATAATTGAAAAAAATATTAATCAAAATAAAAATAATTCAACACGTTTTGCTTGCTTCTCTAGAAGCTTAAACAAAAATGTTGAATCAAAAGGAGATACAAACTTTATAGTTGTATTTACCGTAAGTAATGAGGCTGGTAGTCTTGCTAAAGCATTAAATATCATTAGTTCTAATGGATTTAATATGAGAAACTTACGTAGTAGACCAATGAAAAATTCTATGTGGAAATATTATTTCTATGTAGAAATTGAAGGAAATGTCTTTAGTGAAGCGGGCTCTGACTTATTAATTCAATTAAAGACAGTATGTGATGACTTAAAATTAGTAGGTACTTATAAAATAAATTAGGAGGGATAATTATGAGGCTTAATGTAATATCTAAAACAAAAGATATTAATTATCCAATTATAATTGAAAGAAATGCATTAAATAAAGTTAATGAATACTTTAATTTAGATAATAAAAAAGTATTAATTGTAACTGATGATGGAGTACCTAAAAAGTATTTAGAAACTTTAGAGGCTAAAATTGATAATACTTATACTTATGTAATTAAACAAGGAGAAGCATCTAAAAACTTTGATAATTATAAAAACATTTTAGAATTTATGGTTAAAAATAAATTCACTAGAACGGACTGTGTTATTGCACTTGGTGGTGGAGTAGTAGGTGATTTATCTGGCTTTGTTTCAGGAAGTTATATGAGAGGAATAACTTTCTATAATATACCAACAACACTACTTTCTCAAGTTGATTCATCAATTGGTGGAAAATGCGCAATTGACTTTTTAGGTGTAAAAAATAATATTGGTTGTTTTAACTCTCCTGCATGTGTATTAATAGATCCAACTACACTAGATACACTTAATGATAGACAAAAAAGCGCAGGATTAGCTGAAGTAATTAAAATGGCTCTAACATCTAATAAAGATTTATTTGAATATGTCTTAAATAATGATGCTTTTAGTAATATTGATTATGTTATTAAAGAAGCTTTAGAAATTAAAAAATATGTTGTAGAAAATGACCCATTTGAAGAAAATTTAAGAAAAGTATTAAATTTTGGTCATACTATAGGCCATGCGATAGAATCCCTATCAAATGGTAATTTATTACACGGTGAATGTGTTGCTTTAGGTATGACTTATATGATTGATAAATCTATTAAAAATGTCTTAATAGAGGCGTTATCTAAATATAATCTACCAACAAATACAAATATAGATATTGAAAAAATAATAGATTTAATTAAAGTAGACAAGAAGGCTAGTGGAAATATGGTTAGTATTGTTTATGTTAAAACTATAGGAAGTTTTGAATTTAGAAAAATAAAAATAGATGAATTAAAAGAATACCTTAAATAGGAGGTGTAATTATGAAAAATATACTTGGAGATAATGTTACTCTAACACTATTTGGTGAATCACACGGCGAAGCAATAGGTGCTGTTTTAGATGGGCTTGGCGCAGGTATAAAAATTGATTATGATTTTATTGATCTAATGCTTTCTAAGCGTAGACCTAATGGTAAAACAGATACAACAAGAATAGAAAAAGATAATTATAAAATTATTAGTGGAGTATTTAACGGGTACTCTACAGGTGCCCCTATTACAATAATTATTCCAAATGAAAATGTTAATAGTAATGCTTACTCTGAACTAGAAAGTGTTGCTAGACCAAGTCATGCGGATTATGTTGCTTATGAAAAATATAAGGGTTACTCTGATTATAGAGGTGGAGGACATTTTTCAGGACGTATTACTGCACCTATTGTTGCACTAGGTGCTATATGCTTAAAAGCACTTAATGATAAAGGTATAAAAATAGGTACACATATTTATAAATGTGGTAGTGTAGTTGATAAAGAGTTTAGTGACTTTGATAAAGAAATAGATTTAGTTAATAGTAAAGAAATACCATTAATTAATGACATAGAAGAAGCTTTAGGAAAAGAAATACTAAAGGCTAAAGAAAATAAAGATTCTATTGGCGGAATAATTGAAACATCTATTATTAATTTACCTATAGGTTTAGGTGATCCATGGTTCAGTAGTGTAGAAGGAAAAATAAGTAATAGTTGCTTTTCCATAGGTGGAGTTAAAGGAATAGAATTTGGTAAAGGATTTGGCTTTAGCGAAGGCTTTGGAAGTAATTTAAATGATGCATTATACATTGATAATGGCCAAATAAAGATGAAAACTAACAATAATGGTGGAATAAATGGAGGTATTACTAATGGTATGCCAGTTACATTTAAATGTGCTATTAAACCAACACCATCAATTGGTTTAAAACAAAATACAGTTAATTTTAAAGAAAATAAAGAAGTAGAACTTGAAATAAAAGGAAGACACGATCCAGCAATCATAAGAAGAATCTGTATAGTAATTACAGCAATAACTGCGATTACTATATGTGATTTATTAATTACTAAATTTGGTGAGGATTATTTTAGATAATGGAATATGGTCTAATTGGAGAAAAGTTAGGTCATAGCTTTTCTAAGATTATTCATGAAATGATTGCGGATTATATTTATGAACTTAAAGAAATAGCTAAAGAAGATTTAGATTCATTTATGAAATCTAAAGATTTTAAATGCATAAATGTAACTATTCCATATAAAAAGGCAGTACTGCCATACTTAGATTTTATAAGTGAAGAAGCTAAAAAAATAGGTTGTGTTAATACGATTATTAATAAAGATGGTAAACTATATGGCTATAATACAGATTATTATGGATTAAAGTTATTAATTGAAAAACAAAATGTTAATTTAAAGAATAAAAATGTTTTAGTTTTAGGTACAGGTGGAACAAGCTTAACAGCTAAGGCAGTACTTAAAGATTTAGGTGTATCTAAACTATACCAAGCTTCCCGTAAAGAAGAAGATGGATTAATTAGTTATAATGATATATATAACTATGACATAAATTATATCGTTAATACAACACCTGTAGGAATGTATCCTAATAATTTAGATAAATTAATAGAAGTATCTAAATTTAAAAATTTATTAGGATTAGTTGATGTTATATATAACCCACTAAATACTAATTTCGTATTAGATGGAAAAGAATTAGGAATTAAAGCTGATGGTGGATTATATATGTTAATAGCTCAAGCAGTTTATGCGATTAAGCTATTTAAAAATATAGAAATACCTAACTTGAAAATAGATGAAGTTTATAATAAACTCTTAAAAGAAAAACAAAATATCGTATTAATAGGTATGCCTTCATGTGGTAAATCTACTATTGCTAAAGAGTTAGAGAAAAGGCTTAATAAAGCCTTATATGATAGTGACACTGAAGTAGAGAGAATAATTAATACAACTATTTCTAATTTTATTAAATCAAATGGTGAGACTAATTTTAGAAATATAGAAAGTAGTGTAATTGAAAATTTAGCTAAACAAAATGGTTTAATTATTTCTACAGGTGGAGGAGTAATTTTAAGGACTGAAAATATGATTAAACTAAAACAAAATGGCTTAATTATATTTATTGATAGACCACTAGAATTACTTACACCAACATCAAGCCGTCCACTAACATCAAATATATTTGATTTAAAGAAAAAATATAATGAACGAATTGGCTTATACAAGAAATATGCGGATATTATTGTTAAAAATGATTCAAATGTAGAAGATGCAGTTTTAGAAATTATAAGGAGGTTAGATTAATGAAATTATTAGTAATAAATGGTGCTAATATAAATATGTTAGGTATTAGAGAACCTAATATTTATGGTAAAAGTACATATAAAGATTTATGCAATATGATTAATGATTATGCCTCTAAAAATAATATAAGTGTTGAAATTTATCAATCTAATCATGAAGGAGCTTTAGTTGATAAGATTCAAGAAGCATATTTTAATAAGGTTGATGGAATAGTAATTAATCCAGGAGCTTATACTCATACATCTATTGCTATACTTGATGCCCTAAAGGCTGTAAGTATAAAGTATGTAGAAGTACATATTTCAGATGTAAGTAAACGTGATAGTTTTAGACAAATAAGTTATATTAGAGAAAATGCTTGTAAAACTATTATGGGTAAAGGTTTAGATGGTTATATAGAGGCATTAGATTATTTAAAGGATTTGATTAAAAATGAAAATTAAAGTATTTAAATGTAATGCAGGAGGATCAACATTTGCTCCACCTTCAAAAAGCTATGCACATAGATTATTAATCGCATCTTTTATTTCAAATAAAAAATGTTGTGTTAGTAATGTTGAATTTTCTAATGATATAAATGCGACATTGTCTTGTTTAAAAGAACTTGGCGCATCGTTTATCATAAAAGAAAATGAAGTAATATTTGATGGTAATAATGATAAAGAAATTAAAGACGAATATGTGCTAGACTGTGGAGAAAGTGGCTCAACAATAAGATTTTTGATTCCTATTGCATTAGTATTAAAAAAGAATAGTAAGATTATTATGAAGGGTACAAAAAAACTAATTTCAAGAGGCCTATCTGTGTATGAAGAAATATTTAAGAAATCTAAAGTTGAATATTCTTATACAGAAACTTCATTTACTTTTAAGGGTAGACTTTTAGGAAGTTCTTTTAGTGTGCCAGGTAATATAAGTAGTCAATATATCTCAGGACTTATATTTGCTTTATCATTATTAAAGCGTGATACAAAAATTAATATAGTTGGAGATATTGAATCTCTACCTTATATCAATTTAACAATAGATACATTAAATCATTTTAATGTAGAAGTAAGTTTAAATGAAAATATTGTATCAATTATGGGCCATCAGAAATACGCTAGAACAAATTCAAGTGTTGAAGGTGATTTTTCTAATGCGGCATTCTTAGAAGCATTAAATTATGTAGATAAAAATAATAATGTTAATGTAAAAGGATTAAATTATTTTACTAGACAAGGAGATTCAATCTATATGAAATTATTTCCTAAATTAGAAGGAAGTAATCCTACAATTGATATAAGTAATTGTATTGATTTAGGTCCTGTATTATTTATGTTAGCTGCGACATTAAATGGAGCTAGAATTGAAGGAATAAGAAGGCTTAGAATAAAAGAAAGTGATAGAGTATCTTCTATGGTAATGGAATTAGAAAAGTTTGGAAGTAAAATTGATGTATTTGATGATTATGTAGTAATTCATAAGTTAGATTTACATTCTCCAAGCGTTATACTTGATGGGCATAATGACCATAGAATAGTAATGTCACTAATAGTTTTATTGACTAAATATGGTGGAATTATTGATGGAGTAGAAGCAATTAATAAAAGCTTCCCTACATTCTTAGATAGATTAAAGGAGGTTAAGGTTAATTATGAAGTTATCGAATGATAAAAAGATTCTAATTGTTGGATTAGGATTAATTGGTGGATCTTATGCAGAAGGATTTACTAAAAAAGGTTATTTTGTTGGAGCTATTACTCGTAGTCAAAAATCTATTGATTATGCCTTAGATAAGGGAATTATTAAAGAAGGAACAACTGAAGTCACAAAGGAATTTGTATCTAAATATGATTTAGTTATTTTTGCGTTATATCCTGAACAATTTACTAATTGGATTGAAAAATATCAAGATTGTTTTAAATCAGGAATAGTTATTAGCGATGTTACAGGTGTTAAATGTGAAATAGTATACAAGATTCAATCTATTTTAAGAAAAGATGTTGAGTTTGTTCCAGCTCACCCTATGGCAGGACGTGAAGTTTCTGGTGTAGAAAACGCGACTGATAAAATCTTTAGTGGAGCAAACTATATTGTTACACCTACAAGTGATAATACAAAAGAAAATATTGAATTTGTAGCATCAATTGGTGAAGTATTAGGTTTTAGAAAGGTAAGTTATTTAACACCACAAGAACATGATGAAATGATTGGATTCTTATCACAATTAACTCACTGTATTGCAGTTAGCTTAATGGTATGTAAGGAATCAAAACATTTAGTAGACTTTACTGGTGACTCATTTAGAGATTTAACTAGAATTGCTAAAATCAATGAAAAAATGTGGACTGAGTTATTTATAATGAATAAACATGAGCTACTTAGCCAAATGGATTTATTCTTAGGGCAATTTAGACGCTTAAGAGATGCACTAGCACAAGATGATAAAGAAACAATGCAACAAATGATGCGTACGTCTACAGAAAGACGTAAGTATTTCGATTAGGAGGATTTTATGAATTTAGTATTTAAAAGAAAATTACCAATTCCACAAGAAATTAAGGAAATGTATCCTATTAGTGAAGAAGGTAAGAAAGAAAAAGAAAAAAATGATGAAGAAATTAGAGAAATATTTGAAGGTAAAAGTGATAAATTTATTTTAATCATTGGGCCATGTTCAGCTGATAGAGAAGATGCAGTAATGGATTATCTTCATAAATTAAAAGGTGTTTATGAAAAGGTAAAAGATGTTTTATGTATAATCCCAAGAATCTATACAAATAAACCTAGAACAAATGGATCTGGTTATAAAGGAATGTTACATCAACCATCATTAAATGATGAAGAAAATATGTTAAAGGGATTAATTGCAATTAGAAAACTTCATATGAGAGCTTTAAATGAAACAGGTTTCTCATGCGCTGATGAAATGTTATACCCTGAAAACCATAGATATTTATCAGATCTTTTAAGTTATGTAGCAGTAGGTGCAAGAAGCTCTGAAGACCAACAACATAGAATGACAGCAAGTGGTCTAAACGTTCCTGCAGGTATGAAAAACCCTACAAGTGGTGATTTAAATGTTATGATTAATTCTATTAAAGCAGGTCAAATGTCTCATGAATTTATCTATCGTGGTTGGGAAGTAGAAAGCAAAGGAAATCCTTTATGTCACGCCATTTTAAGAGGTTCAGTAAATAAGAATGGTAATGCTATTCCTAACTACCATTATGAAGATATTATTAACTGTTACAATAAATATATGGAAGCAAAATTACAAAATCCTGCTATTATTATTGACTGTAACCATGCAAACTCTAATAAGCAATATTTAGAACAAATTAGAATTGCTAAAGAAGTAATGCATTCTATTAAGCATAATGAACAAATTAGAAGTATTGTTAAAGGTTTAATGATTGAATCATATTTAGTTGATGGAAAACAAAAAGAAGACGGAAATGTATACGGACAGTCCGTAACAGATCCATGCTTAGGTTGGGAAAAGACTGAAAAATTAATCTTAGATTTAGCTGATTTAAGAAGAGAGTTATTAAAGAAATAATATGATACATTATATAATTGTTAAATTAAAAGATATTAATACTATAAATGAATATATTAATATAGTTAAACCAATCTATGATGAAATGGTTGAAAAAATTAATGGCTTAAATAATTATGATTTAATTATTAATAAAGTTAATGGTAAAAATAATTATGATGTTATGGCTAAATTATATTTTAATTCTTTAGAGGATTTAGAAAATAATTATAAACCAAATAATTTGCATCACAAATTAAAAGAATGTTCTGAACATTTAGTAGAAAAGAAAACGATATTTGATGAATAGTCCTTTATGGACTATTTTTCTTTTTAGGGAAAATTTTACACTCCGTAGGAAACTTTTGTTCCCTAAATGTGAAACAAAATTTTAAAAATGTTGCACATAAGAATAATACGTGATATAATATATGTGAAACAAAATATTATAAAAAGTTTCACATAAGGAAGTGATATTATGAATGTAAATGAATTATTAGAAAACAAAAAGATGTTAGAAAAGACAATTGATAATTTAATTTTTGGCTCCATTGAAATCAGAGAAAAAAATGATAAAAAATATATTTATGTGCATAATAGAATTGATGGCATATCAAGATCAAAGTATGCTGGCGAATATAGTGATGAATTATATAATTTAATTCTTGAAAACAATAAGAGAGCAAAAGAATATAAAAATAAACTAAAAGAAATAAAAAAAGAACTAGGACTTATGCAATATGAAAGCATAGAACTAAGTGATAAAGTAAAACTAAACATTGATTTAGCGAGAAGAAGTTTAGTCGATTCTATCTATAAACAAGCAATTTTAGAAGGTGTAGCAACAACTTATTCTGATACTGAAACCATTGTTAATGGTGGTAAGGTTAATGATATGACCGCAGTTGATATTTCTAAAGTTGTTAATTTAAAAAGAGCGTGGGATTTTATTTTGAGTGAAGGAACAATATCTTATTCAACAAATTATGCAGTATTATGCCAAATAAATGAGATAGTTGAAGATGGATTTAGTTATACTGCAGGTAAAATTAGAAGCGTTCCTGTATCTATTGGGGGATCTAAATATATTCCACCACTTCCATATGAAGCACAGGTAAAAGATGATTTATCTAATTTATTATCTAAAGATGATTCTTATGAAACAGGTATAGAATTATTATTATATGTTATGAAAAAACAATTATTTTTAGATGGTAATAAAAGAACAGCTGTAATATTTGCTAATCATTATTTAATAAGTAGAGGAATGGGTTTAATTGTTATTCCTGCAGAACTAGTACCTGATTATAAAAAGCTATTAATAGATTATTATGAGAATGATTCTGAAGAAATAAAAGAATTTTTATATAATAAGTGCTTAACAAAAATATAGGAGGTATTATATGGATTTTTATGATGTAATTAATAAAAGAAGAACAGTTCGTGAGTTTGAATGTGATGATATACCTATGGAAGTAATTGAGCGTATTGTAGATGCTGCTATGAAGGCACCTTCTAATGATCATTTAAGAGATTGGGAATATATAGTTATTAAAGATAAAAATATAATGGCTAAAGTTTTAGATGTTGATACTATACCAAGAAGCTTTTCCGATGAAGAAATGATGAAATTAGCTAAGGCATGGAATTTAAATGATATAGATCAGTTTAATGCATATAAGCTTGCTGTACCTAAACAATATAGAATGCTTTATGAAGCAAATGCACTTATTATTCCAATATTTAAAGAAAAAGTAGATATATTACATCCTGCTGATATTAGCCACTTAAATGTTTTTGCATCTATTTGGTGTAGTATAGAAAACTTCTTACTTGCTTCAACTTATGAAAACTTAGGATGTAGCTTAAGAATTGCTCTTGCTAAAGAAATGGATAATGCAAAAAATGTATTAAATATACCAGGAGAATATTTTATCCCTTGCTTCTTAGGACTAGGTAAGCCTAAAAAGAATGAATTGTTGTGCAAACAAAAAGAAATTAACACAAAAGAAAAGATACATTTTAATAAATTTTAGTCTCAAAAATAAGGTAGTTAAGCCAAAAACTTAACTACTTTTAAATTTTTTAAAATATTTTACACTATTCCTATTGACATAGTAGGAAAACAAGAGTAAAATACAATTGAATACAAGAAAGGGAGGTAGTTTTTATGACAAGAAATAATATTAAAAATAGTTGTTGTATGAATAGTATTATGTACATGTGTAGCTACATGTGTTTAATTATGCAAAAAAATCTCCCTAATGCCAAGTAGCA
>Ga0247611_10006751_pt1 | contig 14629 bp, 3 predicted proteins | sample 177DNAGHGhighgp2_FD_192422 | JGI IMG/M metagenome (GOLD analysis project Ga0247611, IMG submission 192422) | Sheep rumen microbial communities from Palmerston North, Manawatu-Wanganui, New Zealand - 1770 DNA GHGhigh gp2 | ecosystem: Host-associated > Mammals > Digestive system > Stomach > Rumen ...
CAGCTGCAACATCACCGTCAATGATGGCGAAACCACATGGCGCCAGCGCTTCGGCGTTGCCGTGACGGGTAGCACGACGGGGATAGTTAACGTCAACGGGAACGTTAACGGGAACGTTAACGGGAACGGGAACGTGAACGGGAACGGGAACGTTAACGGGAACTTCTATGACCTGCAGGGCCGCCGCGTCGCTCATCCGTCACGCGGCCTCTATATCCAAAATGGTTGCAAGGTCGTGATTAAGTGAGAATAAAGCTGAGCTCGCTCGTGCTTTATCGAGCATGAACGAGCTCGAGCTGAAAGCTCAAGGTCGTGATGAAGTAAAGTCACACAGTTTCACGCAAAATCCTGCATTTCCTGCATATCCTGCACCAATACGGCATTAAGGATAATTAACAAAAGTATCAAAAATCAGTATCTGGACTTGATACTCAAAGTATCCAGCCTTGATACTCCGAGTATCAAGCCCTGATATTCCGAGTATCAAAGCTGGATAAACATTTAAAGCCACGCTCCATACTGGTGCAGGAAATGCAAGAAATGCAGGAAATACAAGAAAACCTTCACACTGAACTTATGAAAGTTCTAAAGTCAGACCCTCATGTTGTTTAAAATTATACTTGATTTTTTTTGGCTGTCTCAAAAATTTTGTCTATATTTGCAGCTGGTATCTACTAATCCGAATGAAACACCTAAAACAAACAAATTATTTATTACTAATTTAAAACATAACGCTTATGAAGAAAAAACTTTTCTTTTTAGTCGTGCTACTCGTGACGATGGTCGCGGGGGCATGGGGCGCGGATCCTGACCTAAAAAATGACTACACGTTGGTGAAGTCGGTGACTTGGGGGGATGGCACTGCCATTGATGGATCGGAGGCCTGTTCCTATACGGCTTACGAAACTGGCAATGCGCGACAACAGTCGCTAACAGTTCTTAGTAGCCCGAAAGCTGCTGCTGGCTGGATTGCCATGCAAGGCTGGACCGCTGATGCCAGCGGAAAAGGTTGGTGGAATCGTGAAAGCAAATCGCTTTATTGTGTAAATGGTTCACGGAGTGCGGCTGTTTTCGGTGATGACCTAAGGACAGGTTGGCTTGTGGTGTTTGACTGTACCCAGGACGCCTCAGCAGTGATGACGTTGACAAATGCTGAAGGAAATCCCGACGGTACATTTACCTATGCACAAAGTGAAGACACTAAGTCTTATTATTGTACCATTAACGCGGATTATGGTGCTTATGTGGGCTTCTGCGGTGTTAAGAATACGATGGGTATCAGTAAGATTTCCGTTTATAAACCAGCAGGTGAAGAACCGGAAGAACCAGTCATTCCAGATCTTGCAGAGTATGACTTGGTGAAGTCTGTAACGTGGGGTGGCGAAACGGATCTGACCCGTGCTGATGCGGCGCTGACCCAGAAGACCTATAATAGTGAGAATAATGTGATGTCTCCCGTCTATCCTTTGACTGCTCCAACAGATGCAGCAGGTTGGATAGCTGTTCAAGGTACGAACAGCCAGGACACAAAGGGCTGGTGGAACCGTGCCAGCAATGGTCTGTGGAGTTACAATGCAACTCGAAGTGCAGCAGTTTACGGCGACGACCTTGATTATGGTTGGTTAGTTGTGTTTGAGTGCACTCAGGATGCAACGGCTGTCATGACCTTGGAGAATGCCTCTGGCGACCCTGACGGTACGTTTACATATGTACGTGGAAGAGATGGTAAAACTTTCTATTGCACGATAAATGCAGAGAAAAATGCATACGTCGGCTTCTGTGGAAAGAAGAGCGTAGGCTACATCTCGAAGATTTCTGTCTATAAGCCCAAGTCGGCAGTTGTAGAGGATGCAGAGATTACGAAGGTTGAGTTGCAGGGCAACTTTGCAACGACAGGTACTGATTGGAATGCTGTTACGCTGACCGGGCAGTCAGACAATGTCTATACTGGAATACTGGATTTGACTGGTTACACTGACGACAAGTCGTTCAAGCTGGTTGTCAATGGAGGCGGCAGTGAGAGTGACGGCTATGCGGGTTGGATTGGCACTAACAACGTTACCGTGGATGCCCCCGAAGGTTGGGTTGTCTCCACGGGTGAGACAGACAACGGTAACCTGACGCTGAATAACTCCAAGACGGGTTATCAGACGTACACCGTTACTGCAACATGGGAACCCAATGTCGACTATTACAAGGGGTGGTCCATCAAGATTGAGGGCAAGGATGCTCGTAAGTATGCTGTCTCCGTCGCCGAGGGTATCACTAACGGTACCGTGACGGTCGACAAGACCGAGGCTGCCGAGGGAGAAGAGGTAACTGTCACCGCAACACCTGCCGACGGCTATGAGCTGGATGCCATCACCGTTACGGGTAGCACAAGCAATCAGGCTGTTACCGTCACCGAAGGCAAGTTCACCATGATTGCCGATGCCGTAACCGTCAGCGCTACATTCCAAGGCGAATCGACAGATTTCCACTATGAGAAGGCAACGTCGATTGATGTCGGTGATGTGGTGCTGTTTACCAATGTAGATGCAAAGCAAGAGCTGAAAGGTATTGAAATGTTTGGACAAAACTCTATCGGTGCTGTTCAAGGATATGAGGGCGATACACCAGCAGCTGTATATCCTCTAACTGTCGTTGAAGGAAGCACTGCCGATGCCGTCTCTTATGCATTCAAGACTGCTGATGGACAGTATTTAGCCTGGACGGCAGGTAATACATTGTTTGCTTCTGATGAGGTTAACGAAAACAGTTCTTGGACGGTTTCATTTACTGATGGTGTCGCAACCATTGTCAATGGTGCCGATAATACGAGGAAACTTCAGTATAATGCTACTAGCCCGAGGTTCTGTGCCTATACTTCAGCACAGAAGCCCGTGACCCTTTGGAAGAAGGTTGCCGGTGCAGCTCCCGCTCCCGCCGTCGCTGCTCCAGTTATTGAGGGCGAGACGCCGTTTGTCGGCTCGACTACGGTGACCATTACGTGCGAAACTCAGGATGCCAGCATCTATTACACCACTGACGGCACTGACCCGACGAACGAGAGCACGGCGTACGTTGAGCCCTTCGAGCTCACCGCTACTGCCACCGTCAAGGCCATCGCCTACGACGTCACGGGTGCCAATAGCGACGTGGCATCAAAGGAGTTCGTTGCCACTCCTACTGTGGCCAACATCGCAGCGTTGAATGCCCTGGAGAACGGGACGACGTTCGCCTACACCGGCGAGGCACTCGTCGTGGCCAAGGCCGCTAATGAAAATAAAACCTATGTGTTTATCAAGGATGAGACTGGTTCGAGTCTGATATATGATGCCGATGCTTCAAAGACTGAGGCTGCCGTAGTCGGTAAGACCATTGCCGCCAACTGGACGGGTAAGGTAACTGTCTATAAGAATCTCTTCGAGGCTGTTCCCGATGCTGCTCTCAGCGTCAAGGATGGCGAGGCCGTAGAGGTCACCTATCCCGAGGCTCAGCTGACAGACGTCGTGGCTGACAATGTCAGTCAGGTCGTTGAGCTGAAGGGTGTGACATACACGCTTGATGGAAAGAGCCTGACTATTTCCCAAGGACAAGCAGAGACGGCAGGCTACAACCAGTTCGGCATGGAGATTGCCGCTGCCGAGGAAGGAAAGACTTACAATATTGTTGGTGCCATCGGACGCTATAACGACAACATCCAGTTCTGGCCCATCAGCATCGAAGAGGCACAGACGGAGCCCGCTCCGCTGTATATCATTGGTGACATGAATGGCTGGACCCGTACTAACATGACGCAGATGGAGTTCAATGCGGAGACGCAGGCTTACGAGTATTCGTTCACGATAGACAACGAGTTTGCAGCCTTCGCCTTTGCCACCTATCAGATGACGGAAGAGGAGGCACAGGCAGACCAGGATTGGTCAACCTTCAATGCCGAATACCGCTGGGCTGTTGGCGACTATGACATAGACGCTTCTGACTATGTGAACGGCGACGCCGTGCAGCTGGTGAAAGGCACTACTAATGGCACGGTCAAGCTGCCGAAGGGTACCTATACCGTCAGCGTCGATCCTGAGACCATGATGATGACCATCACGGGTATTATCGCGCCGGGAGAGACGTTTGAATACGATGCCGTCTATGTTGCCGGTAACGGTACAGAAGGCAGTGCATGGATGAACGGCGTGACATGGAATCCCCTTGCTGAAGACAACAAGATGACGAAGGTCGATGGCACGGACGATGTCTGGGAAATCACCTTCAAGGATGTCCCTGCCAGCAGTGGAGACGAGGGCTATCAGCTTAAGTTCATACCTTCCGGTCAGTGGTCTGCTGATGAAAGCACGACGTGGTCTGTCAACTTCGGCGGCGACTTCATCGGCTACGGCATCGAGACACCTGCCGCGTTCAACAGCAGCAACAACATCGTCTTCACGACGACCGCAGAGCAGCAGGACATCACGCTGCGCATCGACCTCAGCAACTACAACCCGACGACTAATGAGGGTGCTACGTTCACCGTCATTGCTCCAAAGGAGCAAAACACTTACGTCGTGGCAGGCTGTGTAGGCGAAAAGAGCAGTGGTGAGGATGACCTCCTCTTCGGCAAGGCATGGGACGGTGCCGCTGAGGCCAACCAGCTGGCGTACGACGAGACGAGCAAGCTCTTTACCAAGACCTACGAGGCTGTGGCCTTCGAGGGTGCTGCTGACATCTTCTACAAGATAGTCATCAACGGCAAGAGATGGGTTCCCGACGGTGAAAACCTCACCTGCGAGATTCCTGCCGCAGACACCTACGACATCACCGTGACCTACGATGCCGAGACTGGCGAGGCCACGATGACGGCAACGCTGACACCGGTGGACATCGTCATCAATCCTGAGGATATCACTGGTGGCGACATCACTGCTGCCATCGCTGCCAAGACGGAAGGCAAGACAGTCAAGAATCTCACGATTAACTTGGCTGCTGGTGAAGCATACACGCTGAGTAAGACAATAACAGCTCCGAACAACCTCGTTCTGAAAGGCGACGACAAGAATCCTGCTACTATCACTTTAGCAGCTGATATGACTGACAACGTCATCACGCTTGATGGAACTAAGGCTGTTGCCAAGAAGTCGGATGGCACTGACTCAGACCACAAGCTGATTGCTTCTGTTGAGATTATCGGTGTGAAGATCCTTGGCCTGCAGGCCGCACTAATCAAGGATACTCAGAAGACGCTGCTTGAGACTCTGACCATTTCTGACGCTATTGTCGAGATGCCCGCTGCCGGCAAGAACGTCCTCGACTTCAACAGCAAGGGCTATGTTGGCAAGGTCATCGTCAAGAACTCAACCATCTATGCCAAGGGCAAGAACACTGGCTTCTTCGCACAGTATGGCAGCCGTCCGAAGAACGTGAACGGCGACTGGCTGCAGGAGTTCGACGTGCAGAATTCTACGATTGTGAACATTGCCAACGGCAAGAACTTCTGTGACCTGAAGCAGAATGGTACTGCCCAGAACGTCTATACGCTCAAGAACAACATCTTCGCCGACTGCGGTAAGCAGAATCAGGTTGTTGTAGGCTTCAACAAGGGTCAGGCAAGTGCCACACCAGTCTGGGATGTTGATGCAAACGTCTTTAACTGGGGTGGTGCTGATGTAAGTGCTGCAGAGACCACGAGTGCAGGAAAGAAGGCCGAAGAGGACATCGTGAAGAACAGCCATGCCGGCGTCATTACGTTTACGGATGCTGCCAACGGCGACTTCAACGGTGTGTTCACGGCTGAACCTGTCAAGGAGGAACCAGCCGTGGAGGCTGCTTCGCGCCGTGCTGGTGAGGTGGCTGCAACGCTGAGTTGCGGTGACCCGCGCTGGACTATCGAGCAGAAGCAGGGTCAGGCCATCACCATTGCCGACAACATCAAGCATGGTAGTATAAAGGCTGACAAGATATACGCTGCTGAAGGCGAGGCTGTTAAGATTACCGCTACACCTGACGAGAACTTCGCACTGGATAAGATTATCGTCCAGGGTGTGAACACCGACTTGGAGGTTGAGGTCACCATAGATCCCCAGAACCCCAATGTCGGCACGTTCATCATGCCCGCAGATGCCGTCATCGTCAGAGCAATGTTCAAGTATGTCATTCCTGCCGGAACGCATATCCTGAACATCAACGACATCTATGCCGCTGCCAAGGCTAAGACAGCACCTTGTGAGAATGCTACAGCAAACAGTGAAACCAAGTACCTGCTGAACGATGCCACCATCGAAATGGACATCTTCACCGTCGTATCGAAATCAGACCGCACATACCGCATCGATGCCAGCACTGATGTTGACTATGGTGACTATGATTCTTGGTCACGCTTGGAGCCGAACGGTACTTCCAACAAGACTGGTGGACGCCAGATGTTCATCGACGTGCCAGAGGGCGGTGGTGTCCTCTATATCGGTGCACATGGCGCTGCAGGACGTGCTCTCTATGTAACGAAAGCTGCCGACAAGACCTCATTTGTAAACCTGAGCAAGGTCGCTGAGGCTGACGTGATGCTGAAACATGCCTTCGTTGCCGGTGAGACTTCTCCTGCTGACTATAACGTCTATAAGGTACAGTTAGCTGCCGGCCTGTACTGCATCACGCAGGACAATGGTATCTACTTCACATACGTCAAGTTCGTGGAGGGCGAGACCTACACTGCTCCTACTGTCAGCGTGGATGCCCTGAAGGCAGAGATTGCTGCTGCTACGACGCTGCTGGGTAAGACTGATATTACAGTCGATCCTGGCAAGGCTCTGAACACAGCCATCCAAACTGCTACTGCCGCACTGAAGAGCGTCAATGCAGAAACCACGCAGGATGCTGTAGACCAGGCTGTCACCGACCTTCAGGCTGCTGAGGCTGCCTATAAGCTGGCTGTTGCCAAGGGCAAGCTGAATGACGAGATAACCAAGGCTACCGAGCTGTTAGGTGAGGCTTCTACAGATGCTGGTACACCTGGTGCCGACCTGAAGAAGGCTATTGACGACGCACAGGCTGTGTTCGACAGCACAGAGTCAACCCTTGAGAATGTCAACAAGGCCATCGAGGACCTGCAGGCTGCTGAGGAAGCCTATAACATGGCTACCGGCATCGACGGCGTCAACGCCTCGAAGTATGCTGACGGCGAGTGGTACACCACGGGTGGTGTCCGCGTCGACAAGCCGACGAAGAAGGGCCTGTATATCCACAATGGCCGTAAGGTCGTGATTAAGTGAGAATAAAGCTGAGCTCGCTCGTGCTTTATCGAGCATGAACGAGCTCGAGCTGAAAGCTCAAGGTCGTGATGAAGTAAACGGCAGTTACTGTGAGCTGCGACTCAGTCATAGCTTATAGATCAAAGCAAAGAGAGGTGGCGGTTCCGCAATGGAGCCGCCGCTTTTTTCAAACTACAACTAAAACAACATAGGACAACATAAAACAACTATAGGAAACGATAGCATTTAAGGCAACACTGCTCTAATGGCTAAAATGAAAAAAGTTGTTATAGTTGTCCATATGTTGTCTTTGTTGTCTTTAAATAATTACCAAAGTTTTTGTGTTTTTTTTGCCGAAATGTTTGGAAGTTTCGGACATATTTCGTAACTTTGCAACCAATACGGGCATCCTTTACCATTAAGAGTGCTGGATTGAGAAGACTAAACCTTTTATAAATAACTATTAATTATTAACTTAAAACTTTTTGCAACATGAGAATGAAGAAATTTACTCTTTTGTCACTGGCGATACTATTGTCAGTGGTTGCTTATGCGCAGAAGCCTGGAATGGAGAAGCAGCGCACGCTGACTCCACTTCAGCAGCACCTGCAAGCAAAGCGCTCAGGTGGACCGACGGCGCACAATGTCGCCCTCCTGCCTGAAAGCATGGCTTTTACAGCCGAAAAGGCTGCGAGAAGGGGCGGAAACGCAAGCAGCTCCTACTCGTACTCTTTCACACGTGGCCTCAATGGCTGGACTACCATCGATGCCGACGGTGATGGCTATGAGTGGTATATCCTCACGAATGAAGACCTTGGCGGTAATATGATTTATGGCCATGATGGTAAACTGGGTGGTCTTGTCACCTCTGCCAGTTATTTTAACAATGCCCTTACTCCGGACAACTATCTGGTGTCGCCGAAGATGAAGCTGGACGGCAAGATTGAGTTCTATGCCAGCGCTCAGGATGCCTCCTGGCCTTCTGAATATTTCGGCGTGTATGTCTCTACGGCAGGTAATACCGCAGCTTCTGACTTTACTAAGGTTCAGGAGTGGACGATGACGGCAGCACCTTCTATCACTCCTCCTTCGTTCGTCAATGGTAGTTCTGAGCATTTCCGCTCTTCCCAGCGTGCTCAGGGTAACTGGTATCATTATGAGGTCGATCTCAGCGGTTATAATGGTGCAGAGGGCTATGTAGCCATCCGCCACTATGATTGTACAGACATGTTCCGCCTGAATGTGGACGACATCACGCTGACCACCTCAGAGATGTTGGGTCAGTATGATCCAGATTTGGAGAAGGAAGAAGAACTTGTTGAACTGCCGGAAGGCTTGGAGTCTGTTGCTTACAATGTCGCTCTTGGCACTTTCTATCATTATTATGGCGGTTGGCAAGATTATACTGACGAGATGTCCGTGAAGGTGGCCGTTGACGGCTCTGACATCTATATCCAGGGACTGGCCTATTACTGTCCAGAAGGCTGGATCAAGGGTACCCTCAGCAATGGTATAGCCACGTTTGAAAATGGCCAGTTTGTTGGTAACATTACTCTTTCTGGAACACCATACGACGTCTTTATGGTCGGAAGCCAAAATGGTAGTGACGTCGCTTCTACCATCGAGTTCGGATATGACGAGAAAACCAATACGCTGACGTCACACACGTATTATGTTACGGAGTCACTTAATAAAACAAATATGGATAATTTGACTGGTTATTGGGTTAAGCCAGTATTCAGCCTGTCACCTCTTGAGCTTGTTACTGCTCCCGAGGGCCTGGAGACTTCCGAGTGGCTGTTCAAGGCCCAGGCTTATTATGAAGACGGCGATCTCTACGATGCAGCATATACCAACCCTGTCTTTGTCGGCTTCGACGGCAATGATGTCTATGTACAGGGCATTAGCGAAGACATGCCTGACGCTTGGATTAAGGGTACGCTGGAGAACGGTAAGGTGACCTTTGCCGTCCGCCAGTATCTGGGAACCGCATATACTTATTACGGTGACTACCCCTACTTCTTTACCGGCTATGGTGAAGACGGTATGGAGGATGTCGTGATGACCCTTGACGCGGACAAGACTACTCTGACGCTGGAGACTCCCCAGTCTGTGCTGATTAACGGTACCCTGTCTGAGCTTGACGTGTACCTGGATTTCAGGGATGTTGTCATTACGAAGATACCCGACGTGGCAGCCGTTCCTGCACAGCCTGAGATTACTGGTGCTACACTGACAGGTTCTTATCCTAATATTAAGGTCGATATCCCCAGAACCGATGAAGACGGCAATCCGATTTTGTCCAGCAAGCTGTCCTATCAGTACTATTATGACATCGACCATGAGGTAAACCCCGTGAAGTTGACCACCGACCTCTACACCAAACTGGATGAGGATATGACTGAGATTCCGTACCTGTTCACGGACCACTATGACGTGTACAACTATATGTTCTACCTGAACATGGACTTCAGCAAGTGGAACAAGATCGGTATCCAGAGCATCTACCGCGGCGGCGACAAGGAGAACAAGTCTGAGATATTCTGGTACACCCTCAAGGAGTATCCGACGCCCGTTGACGTTATCGTGGAGCCCGAGGACATCACCGATGGCAACCTTACCCAGGCCCTGGCCGACAAGATTGCCTCGATGGCCGAAGAGTTCGAGCAGAACAACACGAAGGCAGGTAACATCATCTTCAACCTTGCCGAAGATGGCAGCTACACCCTCAAAAGTGCCGAGGGGGTCAGTGCTACCATCAAGGGTGCTTACGATATTACTATTAATGGTAACGGTGCAATAATCGATGCCAGCGAAGGTGATAACATTGTCGGAATTTCTGGTGTAACGGAGTTGGCAAAGAAGTCTGACGGTACAGAATCTGACCATTCTTATGTAAGTGCTATTACCTTTAAGGATGTGACGATTAAGGGTATGAAGAAAGCCCTTGTTCGTGACCTGATGACTAAGACGCTGTTGGAGACGCTTACCATTGACAACTGTATCATCGAAGTTTCTGATCAGAAGCCGTTCATCGACTTTGACGGTCGCGGCTATGTCGGTAAGGTTGTCGTCAAGAACTCTACCATTTGGGCTGCTGCTCCAACGAATAAAAACTTCGCCAAGTATGGTAGCCGTCCAAAGAATGTTGATGAAACATTTAACCAGGAGTTTGATTTTCAGAATTCTACCTTCGTGAATATTTCGCCAAACAAAGAATTGTCTGGCGGTCAGAATCTGAATAACTTCAGTCAGAAGGGAACTGCTAACAATATCTACACATTGAAGAACAATATCTTCGTGAACACTGGCAAGAAGGGTCAGGTGGTTCAGGGTATCAACTCTAATCAGAAGAGCACACAACCTGTATGGGATGTTGACGGCAACGTGTTCAACTGGGGCGGTGCTGACGTGAGTGCTGCTGAGGCTGAAGGAGCAGATTATGTCCAGAATAGCCATGCCGGTATCATTGAGTTTACGGATGCCGCCAACGGCGACTTCAACGGCAGGTTCACTGCAGCTCCTGTTGAGGAGGCTGAGGAGTCTTCCGAAGAGGCTACTTCGCGCCGCGCCGACGAGGAGAGCGTTGAAAAGCTCGAGTGTGGTGACCCGCGCTGGACAATCGTCTTCAAGCAGGGCTACGCCATCAACATCGACGTGACGTTCGGTACCGTAACGACCAATACCGTAGGCTATGCTGCCGAGGGTGACGAGGTGACCATTACCGTTAAGCCGAATCCCGCCGACAAGTTCGAACTGGTAGGCGTGAAGGTCGAAGGTGTGAACACTGACCTGGAGGTTGAGGTGACCCCGAACGAGGAGAATCCCGAGGAGTTCACGTTCACGATGCCTGCTGACGCCGTCATTATCACTGCTACGTTCCGCAGAATCGCCGAGGACATCATCGTGAATCCTGAGGACATCGAGGGTGGCGACATCGCTGCCGCACTTCAGAAGAAGATTGACGAGAAGTTGTATGTTGACGCAGAAGGCAACGAGGCTCCCTGCCGCGTGAGGAATATCACCATCAACCTGGCTGAGGACGGCGAATACACCGTCTCCGGCACTATCGAGGCTCCCGCTAACCTGATTATCAACGGTAATGGTTCTGCCATCGACGCCTCTGCACTGGAGGGCCCGATGATTTCGATGAAGATGCCTGAGGTTCCCGTTATCGACGCTACGACCAACGAGGCAGGTGCCGTCATCGCCTATCCGATTGACAACATCACCGTGCAGGATGTCACCGTGGAGGGCCTTGCCCAGACGTTCATCAAGAGCAACAGCCTGTATCTGGTGAAGGATCTGACTGTCGAGAACAGTGTCATCGGCTTCAAGGGTGCTGTCAAGAAGGCCTTCTTCGACTTCTCCGGCCAGACCGGCGGCAACGTCATCAACCTGACGGTGAACAACTCTACACTCTGGGCTGATGCTGCCACACAGTGGCAGAATGGTGGCTTCTTCACCTCGCAGTCGAGCAAGAAGCTGAACCAGATGGGTGTTGCTGATGCCGACCTGGCTCAGACGACGACCATCACCAACTCCACGATCTATAACGTTGCCAACGGCAAGACCACTTCCACGCTGGTTCAGAACAGCCAGTCCTGGATGAAGTATGTCGTGAAGAACAACGTGATAGCTAATAGCGGTAAGGAAGGCCAGTTTGTGGCCGGTCTGAACGCCGGACAGAAGGGCAAGGCCGAGAACTGGGAGGTTGACGGCAACGTCTTCAACTGGAATAAGAATGACATCCAGGAGACGGAGGCCAGCAAGATTGCCGGTGAGATGACCAACAGCCTTGCATGCCGCGTCCTGTTCTCGGATGTTATGAAGCCCGACTTCGGTGGCATCCTCGTACTGGCTCCTGGCACTGAGGCTCCCGAGACGCTGCCTGGCGATCCGCGCTGGTTGCTGAGCACGCAGGAGGGTAACAGCATTACTGTTATTGTCAACAACGAGGAGTTCGGCACAGCCAGTGCCCAGTATCCTTACGCCATCGAGGGCGAGGAGGTTGGTCTGAACATCCAGCCTGTCGAGGGCTACGAGGTTGAGGTCGTCATCCTGACACACGTCAACGGTATCCTGATTGAGGTACTCGACAAGGACGCTAACTCGTTCACCATGTATGGTGAGGACATCATCGTCTACGTGACCTTCAAGAAGACGACTACGGGTATCGACAACGTCGAGAACGGCGCTGCCCTTGACGAGGGTGACTGGTTCACCGTCAACGGCGTCCGCATCGACAAGCCGACGACGAAGGGCCTGTATATCCACAATGGCCGCAAGGTCGTGATTAAGTGAGAATAAAGCAGAGCTCGCTCATGCTTTATCGAGCGTGAACGAGCTCGAACTTCTTGTAACTACAACTATGACAACTTGGACAACTTTTGGCTATGAACGCCGTGTTGTCTTAGTTGTCATAGTTGTCTTTAATTAAATATGAGCCTATGTTGTCGTTGTAAATGAAAAAGTGTTGCAATTTATTTTGCTTTTTGCGCACTTATTCGTACCTTTGCCCCCATGAATGACATTGAAATAAAGCGGATGGCTGGATTGCGCGGGCTTAAGGAGTTCGTACAATTCCATTATGACATGTACCGCGACTGCAAGCAGGCGGTGCCTTTTTTGTATTCCGAAGAGATGAATACGCTGCGCAGCGACCGCAATGCTGCCTTTGAATGCTGTGAGGCTGAGTACTTCATGGCCTACCGTGACGGTAAGGCGGTGGGGCGCGTGGCTGCCATCATTAACCACCGTGCCAATGAGCGCTGGCAGCGCAAGCAGGTACGCTTCGGCTGGCTCGACTTCATTGACGACCAAGCGGTGTCGAAGGCTCTGATAGAAACTGTCGAGCAGTGGGGACGTGAGCGCGGCATGACCGAGATCATCGGCCCTATGGGCTTTACTGATATGGACCGCGAGGGTATGCTCATCGAGGGTTTCGACGAGGATGCCACCATGTATGTCAACTATAACTATCCGTACTATCCCCAGCACATCGAGCAGATGGGCGGCTTCCAGAAGGACAACGACTATATGGAGTATTTGGTGAAGGTGCCTGACGTGGTTCCCGACAAGTTCCATAAGTTGGCAGAGATGGTCAAGAAGCGCTATAACCTGCAGGTACGGAAGTTCACGCGCAAAGAACTGCTCAGCGGCAAAGGTCACGAAATCTTTAACATCATCAATGCCACCTACAAGGACTTGTATGGCTATTCGCAGTTGTCGGACCGACAGATTGACCAGTTGGTCAACCAGTATATCAAGATTGCCGACCTGAACTTAGTGACGGCCATCGAGGACTGGAGCACGCCGGAACATCAGTTGGTGGGCTTTGGCATTACCTTCCCCTCGTTTACTGCTGCACTGCGCAAGACCCGCGACGGACGGCTGCTGCCCTTCGGCTGGTGGCACCTGCTGCGCACGCTGAAATGGCACAAGACCAAAGTGGTGGACCTGCTGCTCATCGGCGTGCTGCCCGAATACCGTGGCAAGGGCGCCAACTCGCTCATCTTCGACGACCTCATCCAGTGGTTCCAGCGCTATGGCTTTGAGTATGCCGAAGCCATGCCGCAAATGGAAACCAATGAGCACATGCGCGGCCAATGGCAGTACTTAGAGTCGCGCATCCACCGCCAGCACCGCTGCTATTGCAAAGCGCTTTAACTACAACAGATATTTTTTTAGAAGACAACTTGGACAACTAAGACAACCTTTTTTATTAATTCATCAATGTGTGTGTTATTAAAAGTTGTCTTAGTTGTCCAAGTTGTCTTCAATAGAATCACGGGTTGTCGTTCCTGTCGTGCTCGATCAGTTCGAGCAGGCGATCGACAGCTTCTGCCTCGGGGATGTTCTTGGCCACGCACTCTTTCTGGCGGTAGAGGCTGATTTTGCCACGACCTGCACCGACGTAACCGTAATCGGCATCGGCCATCTCGCCCGGACCATTGACAATGCACCCCATGATACCGATCTTCAGACCCACGAGGTGGCTGGTAGCTGCCTTGATGCGGCGGATAGTGTCCTGCAAGTTGTAGAGCGTGCGCCCACAGCCTGGACAGGAGATGTACTCAGTCTTGGTGAACTTGATGCGGGCAGCCTGGAGGAGAGCCTCCCCCAACCCCTCCAATTGGAGGGGAGAAAAGTCAGGACAATGTATTTTTATGTTGGTGGCCTTACGGTCTATGAGGAGGGCGCCCACAGCCATGGCGGCTTTTAGCTGGAGGGTTTCCCAGGGGGTGGGGGGTGTGGGCTCAGTGGGTATTGTGGGTGTTGTGGGGGAGGTGAGAGCTGTTGATTCTGAGGGGATGTTTAGGGTGATGGTGTCGTCCTTGATGCTGGCCTCGGCTTCTTGGCGGAGGCGGGTACACTCGGGGATGAGGTCTACCAGCTTGCGGGCGACAGGGATT
>Ga0247611_10006752_pt1 | contig 14628 bp, 7 predicted proteins | sample 177DNAGHGhighgp2_FD_192422 | JGI IMG/M metagenome (GOLD analysis project Ga0247611, IMG submission 192422) | Sheep rumen microbial communities from Palmerston North, Manawatu-Wanganui, New Zealand - 1770 DNA GHGhigh gp2 | ecosystem: Host-associated > Mammals > Digestive system > Stomach > Rumen ...
TCGAGCTATGGGAGACCTACCTTCCCGCCTTCAAGGCCCTGGTGAAGAAAGCCAACGTGCGCGAAGTGATGTGTGCCTACCAGCGTTTTGAGGGTCGTCCCTGCTGCACGAGCGACCGTCTGCTTATCGACATACTCCGCAACAAATGGGGTTACGACGCCATCGTACTGACCGACTGCGACGCCATCAACAACTTTTACAACCGTGGTCAGCACGAGACCCACAAAGACGCCCTCTCGGCCAGTATCGACGCCATCCACAACGGCACCGACCTGGAGTGTGGCAAGGCATTCATGTCGCTTGCCGAAGGTCTGAAGAAGGGTCAGGTGAAAGAGAGCGACCTCGACGACCATCTTCGCAAGACGCTGAAGGGCCGTTTCGAACTGGGTATGTTCGACCCCGCCGATGCGAATCCCTGGGTCAACCTGGGTCCCGATGTCATCAGCAGCGAGGGCAACAACGCCCTTGCCAAGCAAGCCGCCCTTGAGTCGATGGTGCTGCTTGAGAACAAGGGTGTGCTTCCCCTTTCGAAGCAGTTGAAAACGATTGCCGTCCTGGGTCCCAATGCCGACGATGCCGGAATGCTCAACGGCAACTATGGCGGCACCCCTACCCAAGAGCACACCCACTCGCTGCTTGAGGGTATCAAGAACGCCCTCCCCAACACCCAAGTGATTTACAACAAAGCGTGCGAACTCAACGATGGATACACCACCGTGCACCATCTGGGCGACTTCAATGACGGCAAGGGCGTACAGGTGGAGTTTTGGAACAACCGTGAGATGGAAGGCGACCCTGACAAGACGGATTATTACCAGGAGTTGAATTTCTCGACATTCGGAGCCTGGGGAGTTCACGAAGGCATCAACAACGACAATTTCGCGATTAGAATCAGCGGCAAATACACCTCGACCTTCACGGGTGAGATGAAATACACCCTGATGACCGACAACGGCTATGTGCTGAAAGTGAACGGCGAAGTGGTGGAAGAGGCCCAGCCTGGCATGCAGCGTGGTTTTGGCCGCCGCAGAGTGGACTATAAGTCGTTTGCCGTGGAGAAGGGCAAGGACTACGACATCTGCATCGAGTATCACCGCGGCCAGGGACAATTCGCCTTGCTTCGCGGCGACATCTGCGAGCGCAACCTCGTGGATTTCACCCAGTTGGCCAATGAGGTGGGCAAAGCCGACGCCATCATCATCATCGGTGGCATCTCCGCACAAATGGAGGGTGAAGGCGGCGACAAGCAAGACATCGAGTTGCCCAAGGTGCAACAAATGCTTGTGCGTGCCATGCACACCACCGGCAAGCCAGTGGTCTTTGTCAACTGCTCGGGCTCGGCCATCGCTTTCGGCAGTGTAGAAGGACAATACGACGCCCTGCTGCAGGCCTGGTACGCCGGTCAAGGAGGCTCCGAGGCACTTGCCGAGGTGCTGTTTGGCGACTACAATCCCGGTGGCAAACTGCCGGTAACGTTCTATCGCAGCAATTCCGACCTTCCCGACTTCATGGACTACAGCATGAAGAACCGCACATACCGCTATTTTGAGGGCCAGCCTCAGTATGCCTTTGGCTATGGCCTGAGTTACACCACTTTCGCTGTGGGCAAGGCCAAACTATCCTGCAAGTCGCTCAAAGCCTCGAAAATGGTTGGTTCGTCGGCTGACGCCTGGGGAGGCAACGTAGACAAGCCAGTGAGTGTGGAGGCTGCCAACAAGAAGCAGGGCAAGACAGTGACCATCACCGTACCCGTCACCAACACTGGCAAGCGCGAGGGAACGGAGACCGTACAGGTGTATGTGAAATCGCTCGACAATCCGAAGGCTCCCATCAAGTCGCTGAAGGGTTTCAAAAAACTGAACCTGGCTGCGGGTCAGACAGGTACGGCCACCATCACCCTCGACGGCGAGGCATTCGAGTACTACGATCAGTACATCGATGAACTACGTGTGTACCCCGGAAGGTATCAGATACTGTATGGCACCTCATCGCTCGACAAAGACCTCCAGGCTTTGGAGTTTACGGTGAAGAAGTGAGGATGGTGGCGCAAATGTGTGGGCATCTTTTCCCATGGAGACGCCTCGATGAGACGTCTCTACTCCGATGGGGGTAGAGGTGGGAATTCAAACCCCGAAGGGGTGGTAGACCACAGGCAGGCGGTGGAGCGAAGCGGACCCCCTGCTAATAGGTGGTACATAAAGTAAACCCCGAAGGGGTGACAGAGCACATTGGCAACTTCTGTCATCCCTTCGGGGTTTTAAATATGTTGTGTTGGCAAAAATACAGGGGTTCCGTGCTGCGCACTCCACCACCTGCCTGTGATCTACCACCCCTTCGGGGTTTCAATTAAGAGGTGAGGGGTGAGGGGTAAGAGAAATGCCCGTTCCCACGATTCCCCGCCCCTACGAGGGGTGGGGCTAGGGGCGGGGTCTATGCCAGGTGTTCGTATAGGCATATTACCTTCATCTTTAATCTTTCATTTTTAATCTTCTTCTCCCCCACCCCCGACCCCTCCCCGCCAGCGGGGAGGGGAGGCGCTGTTCACGGCCATTCTCCTGTGTAACGGAATTAGACAAGCTAATTCCCTACGAGGTTTGCACTACCGCTGAGGGAGCGTTGGTGGCGTTCATTCTGCTGTGTAACGGAATTAGACAAGCTAATTCCCTACGAGGTTTGCACTGCCGCTGGAAGACATTCTGCTTTGTTAACAGGTGCTGGTGGATTGCAAATGTGTGGTCATCTTTTCCCGTGGAGACGCCTCGATGAGACGTCTCTACTCCGACTGGCTTTGCCGCTGATGGCAAATCATATTGGCGAAAAAAGGAGGGTACGTCGCTTTTTTGACGTACCCTCCTTTTTTATGGATGCTATTGATTCTACAATTTGGTGACGATGCCTCGCTTGGTGTTCTCGATAAACTCGACAAGGTTTTGAATTTCGGAACTGTCGGGCACCTGTTCTTTGACCTGATTGACAGCATCGAAGACACTGGTCTGTCCATGGAAGATGAGGCGGTAGGCATTGGCGATGTGCCTCTGCACCTTCTCGGTGACACCCTTGACCTCGAGCATGGTGGTATTGACGCCACCGTACTTCACTGGATTTCCATAAATAATAACGTAGGGCGGCACATCCTTTGAGAATGAGGTACCCGCCTGAATCATAGCGAGATCGCCCACACGTGTGCCGGCATTCTCGATGACACTCGACGAGAAAATCACCCCGTTGCCAATCTCACAGTCGCCAGCAATCTTCGTACCATATCCGAAGACACAGTGGTTTCCCACCTTGGTGTCGTGAGAGATATGGGCACCCTCCATCAGGAAATTATTGTCGCCGATGACTGTCTGGCATCCACGGTGTGTGGCACGGTTGATGACCACATTCTCACGGATAATATTGTTGTTGCCGATGACACACTCACTTTTCTCTCCACGGAAATCAAAGTCCTGTGGCAGCGCACCAATGACTGCACCCTGGTGAATCTTATTATCATTTCCTATCCTTGAGCCATTCAGAATGCTCGTGAAGGGGAAGATAATGCAATTGTCTCCGATGACGACATCACCCTCGATATATGCGAAGGGGAAGATTTTGCAATTGTCGCCTATTGTTGCTCTTGGGTCGATTTCGGCCCTTGGACTGATATCACTTGCCATATTTTTTGTTTTAAGGGAAGGTTTTTGGGAAGTTAAGGAAGTTAAGGAAGTTAAGGAAGTTAAGGAAGAACCAAAGCACTATTTTCCGCCGCCTCCGAGAGCGTTGTAGAGATTGACCACAGCCTGCATTTTGTGGAACTCGTCGGTGGTTTTGGAAATCTGAGCATTGAGGAACGACTGCTGGGCTGCAATGACCTCAAGGTATGTGCTTCCAGAACTTGTGAAGAGCATCTTCGTATGCTCAACGTTTTTCTGCAAGGTTTCCACCTGTTTTGCCTCAAGTTTGGCCTTCTCGTCGGAGGAATTGTAGAGCACGAGTGCGTCGCTCACCTCGCTGCCGGCTTTGAGCACAGCATTCTGCCAGTTGTTGTAAGCCTGCTCGTACTGAGCCTCGGCCACTCTGAGTCCTGCGGTGAGTTGTCCCTTCATGAAGATGGGCTGCACCAGACTACCCACTGCCGAGAGGAGCCATTTTCCAGGATTCACAGTCATACCGCCTGGGCTGTTGGTGAAAGTACCGGTAGGCGTGATGGTCAGACTCGGATAGAAGCGGCTTTTTGCCGTCTCGATGCCGTAGAAGCACTGTGCGAGTGCCATCTCAGCAGCATGCACGTCGGCACGGTTGGCAAGCAGTTGTATGCCCACTCCCGTACTGAACTGCGAGGGCAGGTTCTGGTTTTCCAGTTTTCCCCTCTTAATAGTCTGGGCCGGCTGTCCGAGTACCAGCGAGAGCGAGTTTTCCACCTCCCTGACTTGCCTTTTCATATCCACGGCCTGTGCCTGCACGGAATAGTAGTTGGCCTCGGCGCTCTGCACGCTGGTGGAGCGTGCCCTGCCGAGATTCATCTGCAGTTGCATCATGTCCCAAGTGTCCTTGGTGAGTTGAGTCATGTCGTCGAGGATTTCCAACTGCCTGTCGAGCATGAGCAGGGTGTAGTACATATTGGCCACGCCAGCGATGATATTCGTCTGCACAGCCACCTGATAGTCCTTGGTGGCGAGCAACGATACCTGGGCTGCGCGTTTCTGCGAGAGCAGGTTACCAAAGAGGTCTACATTCCAACTGGCGGAGATGGGCAGTTGGTAACTCTTTGCAGCCGGTTGTCCATCCCATGAGGCAATTGTTCCCGACGGTGAGAAAGTGAACTGAGGCAGGAATGCCAGCCTGGCCGCCTTGAGTTGCTGCTCGGCCATTTGCACGTTGAGTGCGGCATTGAGCATGTCGGGGTTGTTGTCGAGTGCTGTCTGGATGAGCACCTGCAACTGGGGGTCGGTGAAGACCGACCGCCAGGGCAAGTTTCCGAAGTTGTTGTCGTCGGCCTTGGCCACCAATGTATCGGTGAGCGATACATTGTCGCGTATGATACCCTTGGTGTTGACCTCCGGCCGCTCATATTTCTGATAGAGTCCGCAGCCTGTCAGCAGCGAGGCCGCAAGTCCCATGACGATATAATTGAGTTTTCTCATAATCTTATTCCTCCACTTTGTAGGTTGTAGGGTGATGAACATACTGTCTCAATTCGGCTTCAACCTCCTTGTTGACATCATCCTCAAACTTCATCGGCTTGAATTTCTCCTGCAATGCCTGGAAGATCATGAACAGGACGGGTACGACAAAGATTTGCAGGATGGTACCGATGAGCATACCACCGACAGCCGCAGCTCCCAGTGTCTGGTTACCATTCTTTCCTACTCCGGACGCAAACATCATAGGCAGAAGACCAATGACCATTGCGAGCGAAGTCATCAGAATAGGACGGAGACGTGCTGCCGCACCAAGAATAGCCGACCATGATATGGCCATACCCGTCTCTCGGCGCTCGAGAGCGAACTGCACGATAAGGATGGCGTTCTTGGCCAGCAGACCGATGAGCATGATGAGCGAAATCTGCATGTAGATATCGTTGGAATGGCCGAAGAGCTGTGTGAACAAGAATGCTCCCGCCAGTCCGAACGGCACGGAAAGAAGAACGGCCAACGGCAGGATGTAACTCTCGTACTGAGCCGACAGAATCAGATAGATGAAGATGAAGCAGAGCACGAAGATGATGGCAGTGGAACTGCTCGACTGTGCCTCCTGTCGTGTCAGACCCGAATAGTCGTAAGTGTAGCCTGCTGGCAGATACTGATCGGCCACCTCCTGCACAGCCTTGATGGCCTCACCCGATGAGAAGCCGTCGGCCACTGTTGCCGTGACATTGATGGATGTGAAGAGGTTGAATCGGTTGATATTGGAAGGTCCATAGACCCTCTCGAGTGTACAGAACTCGGTGACCGGAGCCATTCCCGACGGTGTGCGCACATATACGCTGCTAAGGCTCTCGGGGGTCATACGTGTCTCGGGCGAGGCCTGCACCATCACACGGAAAAGTTTTCCGTAGGCGTTGAAGTTCGACGCATACAATCCTCCGTAATAACCCTGCATGGTGGAGAGCACGGTCCTTGGTGAGATACCAGCCTGCTTACACTTGGCCACATCCATGTTGATCATGTACTGTGGGTAGTTAGGATTGTAAGAGGTCTGTGCCTGCTGGATTTCCGGCCGTTTGTTGAGTTCGGCCAGATAGCCGGTGACGATTTCGAAGAATTTGTTGAGGTCGCCACCCGTACGGTCCTGCATGACGAGCGACACACCGCTGTTGGCCGAGAAGCCCGGAATCATAGGCGGCGAGAAAGCGAGAATCTGCGCATCCTTGATCGACGCCGTCTGCTTGTAAATCATACCCAGCACCGAGTTGGCGTCGTATGGATTGACCAGGAAGCGATAGATGCCGTCGCCCTCCCAGAGTCCTGAGATTTTCCACCACAGACCCTTCTGTCTCTCAGAGAAAGGCTTGAGTTTGATGATGAAAGTTGCCTGGTCGCTTCCCGAACCAGCGATGAAGTTGTATCCCTGGATTTGCTCACGGCTCTGGATAGCTGGATTGGCTCCGAGGATGGAGTCCACTTCGTTGATAACCTGCTTGGTGCGCTGTACGGAAGTTGCCGGTGGCATGGAGATGGTGCAGAAGAGTGTACCTGTATCCTCGCTTGGCACCAAACCCGTCTTCGTTGTCGACATGGTGAAGGCAAGTGTTGCTATACCCACGATGACAAGGATTCCGGCAAGTATAGGCTTGCGCACCAGTTTCTCGATGCGTTTCTTGTATCTGCCGAGAATCTTCTCATAGGATGCGTTGAACGCCTTGTGCATTCTGTCGATGCGCGACATTTTCACCGGTTTTCCCTCTGCGTCGTGCGGTTTCAGGAAGATGGCACAGAGGGCTGGCGAGAGGGTCAAGGCATTGAGCGCCGAGATAAAGATAGAGACAGCCATGGTGATACCAAACTCCCTATAGAACGTTCCGGAAGTACCTCCGATGAACGACACAGGGATAAACACCGATGCCATCACCAGGGTAATGGAGATGATGGCTCCCGAAATCTCGTTCATGGCGTCGATGGAAGCCGTGAGCGGATTTTTGTATCCCTGGTCGAGTTTTGCGTGAACCGCCTCGACCACCACGATGGCATCATCGACCACGATAGCGATGGCGAGGAGCAACGCCGACAGTGTCAGCAAGTTGATGGAGAATCCGAAAATCTTGAGGAAGAAGAAGGTACCAATCAGCGACACCGGCACAGCAATCATAGGAATGATGGTGGAGCGGAAGTCCTGCAGGAAGATATACACGACCAAGAATACGAGCACGAGGGTAATGATGAGTGTCATGACCACCTCCTCGATAGAAGCGTAGAGGAACTCGGTGACATCGTAGTTGATTTTATACATCATACCCGGTGGGAAGGTCTTGGCCTGCTCCTCGAGTTCCTTTTTCACGTTTTTGGCAATCTCATTGGCATTGGAGCCTGCGATTTGCTGCACCATACCCATGACAGAGGGTATGTTGTTGTTTTTCATCGACACGCTGTACTGCAGTCCACCGAGTTCGATTTTGGCCACATCCTTGAGTTTGAGCGTGTTGCCTCCAGCATCACTTGAGATGATGATGTCGCCGAACTCCTCAGCGGTCTTCAAGCGTCCGGTGTATCGGATGGAATACTCGTAGGCCACGTCGGAGCGCTCTCCGAAGGTTCCCGGGGCTGCCTCCACGTTCTGTTCGGCCAGTACAGCCGTGATATCAGAAGGCATCAGCCCGTGCTGTTTCATCACCTCCGGGTCGAGCCATATACGCATGGAGTAGTTTTTCATACCAGGCGACTGCACATCGCCCACCCCCTCGATACGCTTGATGGCCGGGATAATATTGATATTGTTGTAGTTGGTGAGGAACTCGTCGTCGTATCTTCCATCGCTGGTGAGTGTGAACATCATCACCTGTGAGGTCTGTCGCTTCATGACGGTCACACCGATTTGCGTCACCTCGGCCGGCAACAGCGCCTGCGCCTGCTGGACTCGGTTTTGCACGTTGACGGCACACATATCCGCATTCATTCCCTGTCGGAAGAGGATGGAAAGGCTGGCCGAACCACTTGATGCCGATGAACTGATATAGTCCATTCCCTCCACACCGTTGATACTCTCCTCGAGTGGCACGAGCACGGAGTTTTTTACGGTCTCGGCATCGGCTCCCGGATAACTTGTGAACACCACGACCGTAGGTGGTGCGATATCTGGATATTGCTCAATGGGGAGCGTAACCAGTCCGATGAATCCCAGCAGCACGATGACAATAGAAATCACCGTTGAGAGCACCGGACGTTTTATGAATGTTGTAAATGTCATGTTTCTAATTAGTTAAGGTGGGTGTATTATAAAATACCTTTATACTCAAAGCAGCGTGTTATTTCTTTTTGTCATCGCCTGTCATCGCTTCCACGAATCCCTTGGCGGTGCCATCGGTTCCGATTTTACCCGACTCATTGATTTTCTGCTGATATTTCTCGGGTGTGATGGGCACGATTTCCATGCCGTCGCTGAGTTTTGTGAGTCCATTGGTGACATATTTGTCTCCCACCTTAAGTCCGCTGGTGACGACATAATTCTTACCGTCGTTTTGTGGATTAACCTCTATTTCGGTATATTTCACTTTATTGTCGGCTCCTACGACATATACAAATTTCTTGTTCTGCACCTGTACCACACATTGCTGTGGAATCATGATAGACTGGCTGTTGTCACGCTGCACGATGATGGAGCCTGAGCCTCCGCTCTTGAGCAGATGTCCGGGATTGGGGAAACGCGCAATCATCGAAACCGAACCCGTGGCAGCATCGATGACGCCACTCATCTTCACCACCTGTCCCTGGTGTGCATAGATGGAACCGTCGGCGAGTTTCAGGCGTACAGGAGGATAGTTGTTGACAGCAGCGCTGGAACCTCCGGAGTTTTTGGTCATTTCGAGCACATCCTTCTCTGTCATGGAGAAATAGACCTCCATGGAACTGATATTGGAAACAGTGGTCAGAGCCGGTGTGCTTGATGCGCTCACGAGTGCGCCCACTTTGTATGGCAGACTTCCCACCACTCCACTGGCAGGACTCTTGACAAAGCAGAAACTGAGCGTCTCTTTTGCCGAGGCGAGGCTTGCCTCTGCCTGTGAGAGAGCGGCCTTGGCCTGATTGACCTGTGCCTGTGCGCTGGTGTAAGTGTTCTTCGAGGTCTGAAGTTCAAAGTCGCCTACCACGCCATTGGCATGCAATTGCTGACTGTTCTCATATTGCAACTTTGCAGTAGCCAACTGAGCCTCTGCGGTGCTGATAGTGGCTTTACACTGGTTGACAGCGGCCTGTGCCTGTCTGACGGCAGCCTGATAGGTCTCGTTGTCGATGACGAAGAGGGTTTGTCCGGCAGACACCGACTGTCCCTCATGCACATTGATTCGTGTGATAAAGCCAGAGACCTTGGGCCGGATTTCCACATCCTGCACACCCTTGATAGTGGCGGGATAGGTATTGAGCATTGAGGCATTCTGAGTGCCCACTGTCTCGACAGGGAACTCATTGTCGCCGAAATCCGGCATACCACTACGGCCGCCACCTCCACACGACACGAGCAGTGCGGTAGCAGCCACATACATCAAGAAATTTCTTTTTTTCATACCTTTATTTAATGCATTAAGTTTTTTTCGAGTTGACAAGGAGACGAGGGGACAAGTTGACGAGTAAACGAGTTGACAAGTTGACGAGTTGACGAGTTGACAAGTTGACGAGTTGACAAGTTGACGAGTTGACGAGTTGACGAGTTGACAAGTTGACGAGTTGACGAGGGGACCCTCAATCAGCCATTTTTTATTCCTCTTTTTTAACATCCGATGGTCTCATTTCCTATCTGCGGAAAACTTTTACCTTATAGCAAAGTTTTCAGACTGCAAAGTTACTACCATTTTTTGAGAATATGGGTACTGGCCGACATTTTAACATATATTTATAGTGGTTTTGGGAGTCGGGCGCATTCCTCGAACTACTGGGATGTCAGTTCGTCGTATTTTTGGCGAAGGAGTCGCTTGAGGGTTTCCGGCTCATTGGGCACCACATTGTCGAGCACAGCATTTTTGATGTAGTCTTTGAGCACCCCCACCATTGGGCCTTTCTCGAGGTTGAACATCTGCATGATATCGTTGCCATCGACACACGGCTGGAAGAGTCGCTTGTAATCCTTGACCTTGAGGTCGGCGATTTTTTCCCTTACCATGCGGAAGTTTTCGATAAACTGTTTTTTCCTCACCGCGTTTTTGCTGGTGATGTCGGCCTCGCAAAGCACCATGAGGTCATCGATATCATCCCCAGCATCGTTGAGCAGCCTGCGTACGGCGCTGTCGGTGACCTCCTCGTCGGCAATGACGATAGGCCGCATGTGTAGATTCACCAGTTTCTCCACATATTTCATCTTGGTGTCGAGAGGCATTTTCAGCCGTTTAAACAGCGGCTGCACCATTTTGGCCCCTATGACATTGTGATTGTGGAAAGTCCACCCCTGCAGCGGGTCCCAGCGTTTGCTTTTCGGCTTGCCGATATCGTGGAGCAGGGCAGCCCATCTGAGCCACAGGTTGTCGCTATGGCGTGCCACATTGTCGAGCACTTCGAGTGTGTGGTCGTAGTTGTTTTTATGTGCCCTTCCGTTGCGTGTCTCCACGATGTCAAGAGCCTGAATCTCAGGGAGTATTTTGCCAAGAATGCCACAGCGCTGCATCTCGGAAAAACCCAGGCTCGGGTTCTTGGCCATCATGATTTTATTAAGTTCTGTGGCGATTCGCTCGGCACTGATGATATCGAGCCGGTCGAGATTGCGCTCGAGCGCGTCGAAAGTCTCATCGTAGATTCTGAAATTGAGAGTTGTGGCAAACCTGATGCAGCGCATCATGCGCAGAGGGTCGTCGGAGAATGTGATATCCGGGTCGAGTGGCGTGCGTATGAATCCATCCTCCAAGTCGGCCAGTCCGTCGTAAAGGTCGACCAATTCACCGAACCGACTGTCGTTGAGACAGATAGCCATGGCATTGATGGTGAAGTCACGCCGGCTGATATCCTCCTCGAGCGTGCCGTCCTCGACGATGGGTTTACGACTGTTTCTGTCGTAACTTTCCCGTCTTGCTCCCACAAACTCCACTTCCAATCCTCCATGCTTCACCTGGGCAGTACCAAAATTGCGATAAACCGCCAGTGAGGTTTTGGGGCCTAGTCTTTTTTTCAGTTGTTCAGCGACTTCGATGCCACTTCCCACGACCACCACGTCGATGTCCTTGTTGGGCCGCTCCAGGAAGATGTCGCGCACAAAGCCTCCTACCACATACGCCTCGACGCCTATCTCGTCGGCGATTTGGGAAATGATGCGGAATATTTTCTTGTCGAGAATCTGCGCCAGTTCTTCGTCAGAGTAAAATGTCATGTCAACGATTCATTTGTGTATGCCTGGGCATACGAGTTGGAATTAAAATGCAAAGTTATGAAAAATAATTGATTTTTTCCTGTTTTTGGTTTTTAAGTTTTCAATTTTTGAGTTTTTATGTTCATTGTCATCGTGCCATTGGGGCGGTAAGTGTATGACGTCTTAAACACGACGGGATTGCATGATAAAACTATACTTTTCCCCTTTCATTTCAAAAAAAATGAGTTGTCAGGGCAAAAAATCCATTTTTTGATTTAATTTTGCAGTGAACAAAACCGACATTGATGGGTAGGAACAAATTTTCAGAGAAAGAACTGAAGGAAATCGGCAAACTGCTTCACCAGAAGAATATGGTCAACCGGGGCAAGCAGAAACTCATCCGCCACCAACTGCGGGTGGATTATGAATTCAACATCTCCGATTTCAACGAGCCAGGCAAGGCGTTTGGAGAGGAAGAACTGCAGGAGGCCGTGCGCCGCGGTGCCATCCAGGTGCTCGACGATGCCACAATCGCCGCCATGAAGGAGAAACGAGCGCGCGACAAGGCACGCGACGAGGCAGTGCGCACGCAAGAGGCCGTGGAAGCAGGCGAGCAGACCGACTGGCAGGAGGCCCTTCGGCAATGGAAGGAATGGGAAGACCAGGAAAGTGGTGCCACCCAAGCGCCCAAGGGCGATGCATAGATATACATTTGGGGGAAATCCTCATCTTTTCCGCAGAACTCGCAATAGTTTTGCGGTTTTTGTGTAATTTTGCAGCGGAAAATTACAAACGAATTAATTGTACTTAAGGATGACAAAAGAAAGAAACAAGGAATTTCATCATGTACTGCCTTTGCAGATACGTTTCAATGATGTCGACAAGTTCGGCCATGTGAACAACACAGTCTACTTTCAGTTTTACGACACCACGAAGACCGAATACTTTGCCAGTGTCTGCAAGGATGTGGACTGGGAGCAAGTGGCTATTGTCGTGGTAAAAATCGAGGCCGAGTTTTTGGGCCAGGTTAAGACTGGATGCAAGTTAGCAGGACGAACACGTGTGACACGGATTGGTCGCACAAGTTTTGAACTCGAGCAGGAGGTTTTCGATACGGACACAAGCGAAGTAAAGAGCCGATGCCGCTCGGTGATGGTGCTTTACGACCTCGTCCACCAGCAGTCGATGCCCTTTCCCGACGCATGGCGGCAGGCCATCAGCCAATACGACGGTCTGGAGTAATTTGACACACAGGGGCGTATCAAAATGGAATGGAACACTCTCTTTTCGTGTATATTCTATCCAAAATGCCCTGAATGTCGTGACAAGGGTTCCCCTCCCATCGTAGGGTTGTTTGGATTCCTCAAATGCTCTCATTTTCAATAGTTTGACACCCCACCCCGGCCCCTCCCCGCAAGCGGTGGAGGGGAGTCGCTACTCACGGCCATTTACATCCATCACCCACAAAAAGGAGTGGATATCTATTTTGACACACCCTCTTGATTCTTGCTGTGTGGGTAACTTGACCCTGTTATTTCACGATGAACTTCTTTCCATTTCTGATATAGACGCCGGGAGGCAGCAGACCCTCCATCTTCATGCCCTGCAAGTTGTAGACGGGCGCATCCTGCGTGCCCTCACCCTGGTAGACGGTGTGGATGCCGTCGAGCGTGTCGAAGCCGGCCTCATTGGCGCTCGCGCTGCCCGGCACATATACGGGGCGGATGCTGAGACCGGTGCGGCGATTGCACTTCAGCACCTCCCCGGTGCTGTCGTGGATGTACAGGGAGTAGGCCCGCAGCAGGTTGTCTGCGAAGATGGAGCCGGACCAGTAGAAGGCCGACTCACCCAGGCTGTGCGTGTTGCCGTCGTACCAGGAGCCCGTGAACGGCAGGAAGATACTGTTGCCGTTGGGGCCCGTGAAACGGAGTCCGGCCACGCCGTTGACCGTCTTCCTCGCCACCGTGCACTTGCTCACCAGTTCGTCGAAGTCAGCCTTCAGCGGCATCCGGCTCACGTAGGTCGTTGACGTGGAGCCTTTCACGACGACGGCGCGCCTGCCCCCGGCGGGGTCGTAATTGGCGTTGCCGCTGATGTTGCCCAGGTTCTCGCAACTCCTTGCTGAGCCATACTTGTAGTTGCCCCACGTGTAGTCGGTCTTGGCGGACAACTCTCCCCATGCGTAGTATTCACCCGTCTGCTCCTCGCTGGCGGCGCCCAGGTTGCACCTGGCCCACAGGTGGCCGCTGGGCAGGCCGAGGTCGACATACTCGGCGACGCTCTGCACGGGGCGGATGGCAGTGCCCGTGCGGCGCTGGATGTTGGAGAACGAGGGGCTGGCGCCCGACTTGAGCAATATGGCACGGGCCTTCGACTTGTCGGAGGGATAGTTGGTGGCGCTCCAGTAATAGGCGCTGCTGCCCACGCCGACGTTCTTGCCGTCGTAAGAGCAGCCGGAGAGCGGCAGGAAGATGCTCTTCTTGCTCGGTCCCGTCACGCGGTAGCCCTTTACGCCGTTGGAGGTCGCCGGCGTCCACGTGCACCGGCTGACCAGCTCGTTCCACTGCTCGTAGGTGGGCAGGGCCAGCGACGGGTCGCTGAGGTGGGCCGCGTCGTACGCCGTCTGGCTGATGTCGGCGCCGATGAAGGTGGCCGTGCCGCTGCTGCCCTTCGCATAGGCGTAGTTGGCCCAGGTGTAGGTGGTCTTGGGCGACGTCTCGCCCCAGGCGTAATACTTGCCGGTGTCGCTCTCCTTGCCGGCGTTGATGTTCTGGCTGGCCCATTTCACGCTCAGCCCCAGGTCGACGAACTGGAGGTTCTCGTCGGACGGCACGTCGCCCGATGACTTGGCGCCCTGCACCGGACGGATGACGATGCCCGTGCGCCGCTGCGTCTGCGGAGTCGTGGCGGACGCGCCCGTCTTGATGAACAGGGAGTAGGCCTTCTGCAGGCTGCTCTCGCCGATGTCGCCGCAGCCGTAGTACGCATAGGTGCCGCTGCCCCTTGCCGCGCCGTCGTAACTGCATCCCGTGAAGGGCAGGAAGATGGTCTTGCCGCTGGGGCCTTTCACGCGGTAGCCCTTCACACCGCCCACGGTGGTCTCCGTGAAGGTGCACCGCTGCACGAGTTCCCTGACCTCGCTGACGCTGGGCATGCGCCAGT
>Ga0247611_10006753_pt1 | contig 14628 bp, 16 predicted proteins | sample 177DNAGHGhighgp2_FD_192422 | JGI IMG/M metagenome (GOLD analysis project Ga0247611, IMG submission 192422) | Sheep rumen microbial communities from Palmerston North, Manawatu-Wanganui, New Zealand - 1770 DNA GHGhigh gp2 | ecosystem: Host-associated > Mammals > Digestive system > Stomach > Rumen...
TCTGGTCGAGCTCAACGACCTTCTTAGGATCGTCGATACGGCCCCAAGACAGATCTGTGATGTGAATCAGTCCGTCTACACCACCGAGGTCAACAAACACACCGTAAGAGGTGATGTTCTTGACAGTACCCTCGAGGATCTGACCCTTCTCCAAGCGAGAGATAATCTCCTGCTTCTGAGCCTCGAGCTCCTGCTCGATGAGGGCCTTGTGGCTTACAACTACGTTGCGGAACTCCTGATTGATCTTCACAATCTTGAACTCCATGGTCTTACCAACGAACTGGTCGTAGTCGCGTATTGGATGAACGTCGATTTGACTGCCGGGCAGGAAGGCCTCAATGCCAAATACGTCTACAATCATACCACCCTTCGTACGGCACTTGATGTAGCCCTGTACAATCTCCTGTGCCTCGAGAGCCTCATTAACGCGGTCCCAAGCCTGGCTCAGACGAGCCTTCTTGTGAGAAAGTACCAACTGGCCCTTCTTGTCCTCAGCGGTCTCCACATAGACTTCTACTACGTCACCCTCTTTCAAATCGGGGTTGTAGCGGAACTCACCTGCGGGGATGATACCGTCGCTCTTGTAGCCAATGTTAACGACTACTTCTTTCTTGTCAACTGAGATGACCTTACCCTCAACTACCTGATGATCGGCAACTTTGTTCAGGGTTTCATCGTAAGCCTTGTCAAGCTCTTCCTTGCTGATGTTGGCTACGGTGCCATTTTCAAACTCGTCCCAGTTGAAGTCCTGCAACGGCTGAACGTTCTTTGTTAATTCTGACATAAATTTTATTGTCGCCCTTTAATGGGCATTATTTTTGTCTGAACAGACGTTTATCAGACATTTTAAATGGTTAATATTATATAGGTGTCGACGTCTGTTCCGACTCCTATCGACCCAGTATGGGTCAAAAATTGGGTGCAAAGTTACTTAAATTATTTGAAAATGAGACTATTGCACCTAATAATGCTTTTAAAAATTAAATTTCTTTAACTATATATCGCCTGGTGTTTGGCGCAAAGACGTGATTTTACTTTATTTCCCATCCAATAGCTGATGCACCTAGGACGGCAGCAGAAGCGCCGTCAAGGCCACTAACAAGAAACTGTGCCTTGTTTTGGAAGGGTTTCATGACATGTGCATTGTAGGCTTCACGAATAGGTTTCATGATAAGTTCGCCAGCCTTGGTCATACCTCCAAAGAAGATGAAAGCTTCTGGTGATGAGAAAGCTGCGAAATCGGCACATGCCTCGCCCAGCATCTTTCCAGTGAAATCGTATATCTCTTTCGCTAATTTGTCACCTTTTTCTGCGGCAATGCTTACATCGAGTGATGTGATGCTTTCCGGGTCGATTTCTCTCAGTAGTGAAGGGCGATTGGTGTTTTGGAGAAGTTCTCGGGCTGTGCGTGCTACGCCAGTTGCTGAGCAGTAAGTTTCCAAGCAGCCTGTTCGTCCGCATCCGCAAAGGCGTCCTTCGGCTCCACGTACCATGGTGACATGTCCTAGTTCGCCTGCAAAGCCGTCGTGTCCGTAAAGTACTTGTCCGTTGACTACGATACCGGAACCGACGCCTGTGCCAAGTGTGATGACGATGAAGTCCTTCATACCGCGTGCGACGCCATAGACCATCTCGCCCATAGCAGCAGCATTGGCATCGTTAGTCAGTCCTACAGGGATGTCTCCCAATCGCTCGGAAAACATCTTTGCCAGGGGTATAACTGTGTCATGGGCCCATGGCAGGTTAGGCGCATATTCGATGGTGCCGTTGTAGTAGTTGCCATTAGGGGCGCCAATGCCCATAGCCTTGATTTTATCGAGACCGCCAACCTGTTCGATGATTGGTTGAAGTGCCTCTATGCAAGCGTCTACATAAGATTCAGGAGTGGCGTGACCACCGGTTTTGATGGCTGTTGTAGCCTTGATGTCTCCTCGTGTATCGACTATGCCGAATACGGAATTAGTACCTCCTAAGTCAAGTCCAATGACGTAGGGCTTTTGTATCATTTGCTCGTTCATTGATGATGTAAATTATCTTTGTATTATATGAGTTTTCATGCAAAGGTAAGAAGATTACAGATAAAAACAAGCGCCTTTAACTCCTTTTAACTGCCTACACTGCTTGTCGTGCCCAAAAAAGTAGTACCTTTGCAGACACTATGACGTTCGATGTAAACACTATACCAAATTTATTGGATATTGTCTTTAAGGGACTCTTGATTGGCATTATAGCTTCAGCACCTATGGGGCCTGTAGGGGTTCTTTGTGTTCAGCGTACGTTGAACAAAGGTAGATGGTATGGCTTTGTAACGGGTTGCGGAGCTGCCTTAAGTGATATTATTTATGCCGGTATTACTGGCTTGGGAATGGGTATGGTGGTGGAGCTTGTGAGTAATGATACCAACCGTTTTTATCTGCAGATAGCTGGTAGTTTGATGTTGCTGGCATTCGGTATCTTTACTTACCGCACGGATCCTACAACGAAGATACGAAAGCCGGGACGGAATAAAGGGACACTGACTCACAATGGTATTACGGCTTTTTTCGTGACACTGAGTAATCCGCTCATCATCTTTCTCTTTATGGCTCTGTATGCCCAGTTCTCATTTGGTCTGCAACCCGATAAACCTGTAGAACTGATAGCGGGATTTATCAGCATTATTGGTGGTGCCTTGTTGTGGTGGTGGGGACTGACTTGGCTCGTCGATGTGATTCGTTTGAAGTTCGACAATAACGGCATACGTATCATTAACAGAATTATTGGCACACTGGTTATCATTGGTAGTATCATTGTGCTGCTCACCACGTTATTCAGTTTGCATCTATATAATATTTTCTAGCTACAAGATATGTTTATCGCACAGGAATTACGTAAGAAAAATATTGCGGAATACCTGCTTTATATGTGGCAGGTAGAGGATACAATACGTGCTTTTGATTGTTCGTTGGCACGTATTCGTCGCGAATATATTGACCGTTTTGAATATAATGAAGAACAGAAGGAGGAGGAAACCGACTGGTATGGTAACTTGATTCGTATGATGAATAGTGAAGGCTGTCGCCAGCAAGGTCATTTGCAAATCAATAAGGTGACGTTACAGATGATGTCGGAACTGCATCAGCAGTTGCTCTCGTCCTCAAAATTTCCTTTCTATAATGCAGAATATTATAAGGTGTTGCCTTTTATAGTAGAACTGCGTAATCGAGGCGCTAATAAGGAAGAGGGCGAGGTGGAAACTTGCCTTAATCTGCTCTATGGCGTTATGATGTTACGTCTGCAAAAAAAGGAGATTTCACCTAATACGCAGCATGCTTTGAAAGAGGTTTCTACGTTTGTAGGAATGCTTAGTGATTACTATAAGAAAGATAAAGAAGAACCATTGGAGTTCTAACTGTAAAGATGAATATATTAATAACAGGCTGTAATGGTCAGTTGGGTAACGAGATTCAACTGCTTGAAAAGACAAATCTGCAGCACACCTATTATAATACTGATGTACAGGAGTTGGATATCACCAATCAGGATGCTGTCGAAACTTTTATTGACGAGCATTCTATTGATGGTATAGTGAACTGCGCAGCCTTTACGGCTGTAGACAAAGCTGAGGAAAACGAGGTGTTGTGTCAGAAACTGAATGCGGAGGCCCCTGCCTATTTGTCTCATGCCATTGAACGTCGTGGCGGATGGATGATACATATTTCTACTGATTACGTGTTTGATGGCACCAACTGCACACCTTATACCGAGGACGAAGACACGTGTCCAAAAAGTGTTTATGGACGAACAAAACTGGTGGGCGAGCTGAATGTGCAGAAGTTTTGTGAGAAATCCATGATTATCCGTACAGCCTGGCTCTATTCTACGTTTGGAAACAACTTTGTGAAGACGATGGTTCGTTTGGGACGTGAGCGTCAGGAATTAGGTGTTATCTTTGATCAGATAGGCACACCAACGTATGCCCGCGATCTGGCGATGGTTATTTTTACTGCCATAAACAAGGGTGTTGTTCCCGGTATTTATCATTTTAGTAATGAGGGGGTCACTTCATGGTATGATTTCACAAAAGCTATCCATCGACTTGCTGGTATTGTGACCTGTAAGGTGCATCCGCTGCACACTTCTGAGTATCCCACGCCAGCTGCTCGTCCGTACTATAGTGTACTTGACAAGGCAAAAATTAAGCAAACATACGGTATAGAGATACCTTATTGGGAAGATTCACTAGCTGAATGTATTAAGAAATTATGAATCAAGAGATAGAAAGAAGAAGAACGTTTGCGATCATTTCGCATCCTGATGCCGGTAAGACCACACTGACTGAGAAATTTCTGCTTTTTGGCGGACAGATTCAGGTGGCCGGTGCTGTGAAGAATAATAAGATCAAGAAATCTGCTACGAGCGACTGGATGGAAATCGAGAAACAGCGTGGTATCTCGGTGTCAACCTCTGTGATGGAGTTTGACTATACACCAGACGGTAAGAACATAGAGTATAAGGTGAATATCCTTGACACTCCAGGTCACCAGGATTTCGCAGAGGACACCTTTCGCACGTTGACAGCTGTTGATTCTGCCATAATCGTGGTTGACGGTGCTAAAGGTGTGGAGACGCAGACACGTAAGCTGATGACTGTGTGTCGTATGCGTAAGACACCTGTCATTATCTTTGTAAACAAGATGGATCGTGAAGGTCGTGACCCCTTTGATTTGCTTGATGAACTGGAGAAGGAATTGGAGATCAAGGTTCGTCCTCTGTCATGGCCTATTAACCAGGGCGCTAAGTTTAAGGGCGTTTATAATATCTACGAGCAGAAACTAGACCTCTTTACACCTGATAAACAGCGTGTGACGGAGAAGGTAAGTGTGGAGGTTAGTTCTTCTGACCTTGATGCTCGCATTGGTGAACAGGATGCAGAGAAACTACGTGAAGACCTTGAACTGGTAGATGGTGTTTATCCAGAGTTTGATGTAGAGACCTATCGTTCAGCAGAGGTAGCACCGGTATTCTTTGGTTCAGCACTTAATAATTTTGGTGTGCAGGAACTCCTGAACTGTTTTGTTGAAATAGCGCCAAGCCCTCGTCCTACAAAGGCTGAGGAGCGTGAGGTGCAGCCAGAAGAACAGAAGTTTACTGGTTTTATTTTCAAGATTACTGCCAACATTGATCCCAATCATCGTTCGTGTATCGCTTTCTGTAAGGTCTGCTCAGGCAAGTTCCAGCGCAACCAACCCTACCTGCATGTACGTCAAGGGAAAAACATGCGTTTCACTTCGCCCACGCAGTTCATGGCACAGCGTAAGTCCACGATTGACGAGGCTTGGCCAGGTGACATCGTTGGTTTGCCAGATACTGGCGGTATATTTAAAATAGGTGACACTATTACGGAAGGTGAGCAGTTGCATTTCCGCGGATTGCCCTCTTTCTCGCCCGAACTCTTCAAGTATATTGAGAATGATGACCCTATGAAGGCAAAACAACTTCAGAAAGGTATAGACCAGCTGATGGACGAAGGTGTGGCTCAATTGTTTGTTAATCAGTTCAACAACCGTAAGATTATCGGTACCGTGGGACAGCTGCAGTTTGAAGTTATCCAGTATCGCTTGGAGAATGAATACAATGCCAAGTGTCGTTGGGAACCCGTGCATCTTTATAAAGCCTGCTGGATTTCAAGTGACGACGAAAATGAGTTGGAAAACTTCAAAAAACGAAAGTACCAGTATATGGCAAAGGATAAAGAGGGTAGGGATGTGTTCCTGGCCGACTCGGGCTACGTGCTCCAAATGGCTCAGCAGGATTTTGAGCATATTCAGTTTCACTTTACCAGCGAGTTTTAAGGCTTTTATGATAAAAGTCTTAACTCTTTTTCCTAAATTTTATTGATATCCACGTATCCGTGCATCACCGCGTAGATGGTGAGTGCGGATACGCTTTTCATACCGAGTTTGTCCATGATATTCTTACGGTGGGTAATCACCGTGGCCAGTCCAATATTCAGTTTGTCTGCTATCTCCTTATTGATATAGCCCTGTACAATAAGTGACATTACCTCTATTTCTCGGTCTGATAAGATTTTCTGTTGCAGAATTTTTGGCATCTCTGGCATGTTGCGTCCATTGGCGTGTCCCATATGCTGCAGCGTTAATAGAGAACGTACAAGTTCTGACTCGGGCACATTGATGCAAAGTGAATGAAATTCTGTCAGCGAATTACGGCTGTTGAGCGATAGGGTGAGTACAATAGTCTTATGTTGACGCTCCATAAAGAAAGGCTTATTTTCCAGTACTATATTCATGGATACGAAATAGTGCAGATATTGCTCTGGATTGTTGGCTGTTAATTCAGCCATCGTACCATAAGTATCGATAGTGGCTATGGGTATTACGTTCAATAATAACTGCTTTAATCCGAGCACCGCAAGGGTGTTAGGATCGATAATGGCTATATGTGGTCGCCCTTCTTTATTCATAATGAACTGCAAAGTTACAAACAATTTACAAATAAAACAAAGCGATTGGATTCAAATAGGTTAATAAAATTTAAAAAACGACATTATTTTGTATCGAGTGTTGCTTATTTGAGAAAATAATCATAAATTTGCAACGTGTTTTTCATGGTATTAGATTATTAAGGTTAATTATTGAAGATTGATTGTCGCGAGACAGACAATCTTCACCCCCAAAGCAATTACGATTTGTAATTGCTAAACGAAAAGGGAGCCTGTGAAGGTTCCCTTTTCATGTATATATATCGGTGCTTATAATTTCGTCCTTTCGGTATAAAAATCATCTTTTATTTTGTCTCTATGTCCTAGTCTGTAGAAGTATATAAAAAATAAAGAGATAAAGACCGATGTCTTCATCTCTTGTTGGTAGGAACATTGGGACTCGAACCCAAGACCTCTTCAATGTGACTGAAGCGCTCTAAACCAACTGAGCTATGCTCCTATGCTGTGTGAACCCGAAGGGATTCAAACCCTTGACCTTCAGAACCGGAATCTGACGCTCTATTCAGCTAAGCTACGGGTCCCCTTGTGTTCGTTAGCGAGTGCAAAATTACACATTTTTTTTCAAAGACGCAAATTTTTTTTCATTTATTTGCAACGATTGATAGAATTCTTTGTAACTTTGCACCTCGAAAGTAAGCATAGAAATAACTGATGGAAAAAAGAACGCTGATTCTTGGTATCATAATGGTTTTAACCTTGTGTGGTTGCAAGGATTTAAAACCTCAAAAATCTGATGACTCTATACAGGATGAAGACTCTTTGGAGTTGGCTGATTCGCTGACGGAGGAAGAGAATATGGACGAATTGATTTCAGAAGAACCTATGCCTGTGTCGGCAGAGGAGCTTTTTGATGATTTTCTGTTTAATTTCGCTTCAAACAAGCGTCTGCAGATGGAGCGTGTTAAATTCCCAATTATCGTAAGTTCGGAGGCTAAGAAAGATACGTTGGATAAGAATGAATGGCAGATGGAACATTTCTTTATGCATCATGGTGAGTACACACTGATATTCGACAGTGAGTCGCAGATGGAATCGGTGACTGACACCACTGTGAATCACGCCATTGTAGAGAAAATATTCTTAGATCAAGGTTTTGTGTGTCAGTATCAGTTTGATCGTCAAAACGGCCGTTGGATGCTTGACAGGATGAACAAACAGACTATGTCGCATAATCCCAATGCATCTTTTCTTTCTTTCTATCGTCGTTTTGCCACGGATTCTTTATTCCGTCAAGAGAGTCTGGCGCAAGAGATAACTTTCAGTGGTCCTGATCCTGATAATGACTTTGAACAGATGGAGGGAGTTATTACACCTGATTTTTGGAATGCCTTTGCCCCTGAACTCCCTCATGGCACTATATATAATATTGTATATGGTCATCCACATACACATTCCAACGTGAAGATTTTCTTGTTGCGAGGTATTGCCAATGGTATGGAGGTTGAGATGACCTTCCGTCGAGAGCATAATGAATGGAAACTCATAAAACTGTCAGAATGATGAGAGATTCTTACGACTATAGTCTATTATGTCATAATACCTTTGGCATTGAAGCTAAGTGCAGTCGCTTTTTGGAATATTCATCTGTAGAAGAAGCTCAGCATGTTGCGGATTTGCTGCATGCTGAAGATAAGCCGCTACTAATTATTGGTGGTGGTAGTAATCTGTTGCTGACAGATGATTTCAAAGGTGTTGTTGTTCACTCCACCATAAAGGGTTACGAGGTGCTTCCTGCAGATGATGATGACCACCTGTTGTTGCGTGTGGGAAGCGGTGAGGTGTGGGACGATATCGTTGCTCTGTGTGTGAAACAAGGATGGCAGGGAGCCGAGAATCTCTCCCTGATACCTGGTGAAGTGGGAGCCTCTGCTGTACAGAATATCGGTGCCTATGGTAGTGAGGTCAGTCATATAATATATAAGGTGGAAGCTGTGGAACTTGCTACGGGAAAAATATGTGAGTTTAATGTCGATGACTGCCAATATGGCTATCGGCAGAGTCGGTTTAAGGCCGATTGGAAAAACCGTTTCCTGATTACCCACGTTACCTATTGTCTGTCCAGGCATGACGGACCTCTTAATATTGAGTATGGTAATATACGTGCTGAGTTAGAGCGCAGACAGATAGAATATCCCACGTTGCAGCAATTGCGCGACGTGATAATCGATATCCGAAATTATAAACTGCCAGATCCAAAGGTTTTGGGGAATGCAGGCAGTTTCTTTATGAATCCCGTGGTGGAGCGCAAACAGTATGAGCAATTGTTGTCACAGTATCCTCAGATGCCTCATTATTTTATTGACGAACAGCATGAGAAGATACCTGCAGGTTGGCTCATCGAGCAGACAGGTTGGAAGGGGCGCTCCTTAGGTCCTGTTGGCGTGCATGACCGTCAAGCTTTGGTACTGGTGAATCTTGGTGGCGCCAAAGGAGCAGATGTTGTGCGCCTCTGTCAGCAGATTCAGAAAGATGTGTTCGAACGTTTCGGCATTCTGATTAAACCAGAGGTGAATATTGTATGAAAGTCACATTCCTTGGCACAGGTACATCGTGTGGCGTACCCGTGATAGGTTGCCAGTGTAGGGTTTGTCAGAGTGCAGACCCTAAAGATAAGCGCTTGCGCTGTTCTATCCTGGTAGAGACTGCGAGCACACGTATCCTTGTTGATGCAGGTCCTGATTTTCGTCAGCAGATATTGCCACAACCTTTTCGTCGTATTGATGCCATTTTGGTTACTCATTCTCATTACGACCACATGGGCGGTATGGATGATATTCGTCCTTACTGTCAGTTTGGCGAGATGAATGTTTATGCCGACGCCATAGCCTGTAAAGGTATGCTCGAGATGTTGCCATACTGTTTTGCGGAGCATCGCTATCCTGGCGTGCCTCAGATTGGTCTGCACGAGATTAGTGCTGGCTGTCCCTTCACCATTGGTGATATTTCTGTGATGCCTATCCGTGTGATGCATGGTAAGTTGCCCATCCTCGGTTTTCGTTTCGGCACCTTTGCCTATATCACCGATATGAAGTATATTGAGGACGATCAGTTTGCTTTGCTTGAAGGTGTGGAGACTCTTTGTGTCAATGCCCTCCGTTTTGATAAACCCCACCACTCTCATCAGTTGGTTGGTGATGCCATTGCCTTTTCTAAAAGGGTGGGGGCTCGACGCACCCTGCTGACCCACATGTGTCATGATGTAGGTTTGCATGAGGAGGTAAATCATCAACTGCCTAAAGGAGTAGAATTAGCTTTCGATGGTCAGGTTCTGAAAATAGAATGAGTCTCAGCAATTTACTGAGACTCATTCTATTTATATCTTTAGCGCCGGAAAATATCTAGGATGCTGCCGTAACTACGCTTAAGCTTTTGTAGCGTCATCATTCCGTCGTAGGCCATTATGCCGTATTTTACATATTTTAGAATCTGTTCGCTGCGTGACAAATCACCATCTTTCTCTGTTAGAATGCCCCACAAACGCTTAATCTCCTCTTCTTCCAACCCGATGACCTCGTCCAACTGCTCTTTGCGCATCTGAATCTCTTCTAATGAGTGGTAAGGCCGTACATTTTTTTTCTTTGCCATAGTCAGTAACACAAGAGTTAGTTAAGTAATATTCTTGACAGGTATTTTACCAACGGACGCTCTATCCACGATTTGCGTGAACTATAGACTACCAAAAATAAGAGCAGGTAAACGCCGGCTACTATCAGTAGTGCAAGGGTAAGTCCTGTGAACTGTGACATCCACACGGCAAAAGCCACCGACAAGAAGAAAAGCAGGATTGCCAGAATAATGGTTAATGTCGCAGCCAGTGCGATAGCACTCAGTAGGCGTACCACTTTCTCCACAATATCCAGTTTCGCATACTCTTTGCGAAGCTCGAAATTGTGCTTCACCATCTCAATGAGTTGGGTGATAGTCTCTATATTCTTATCGCTTGACAGCATTTGTGAATCTCAATCCTCAATCTTCAGATCTTAATTGTTAAACCACCTTAGTCTGCAACTTCATCCAAATCGTCAATCAAATCGCCCACATCCTTGCGGCTTAGTTTGATGTTGTGCTTTTTTAGAAATTCATCTACGGTGTTTGATATTTTCTCGCGTGTGTTGCTGCCTTTGTCGGGAGCCACGAGTATTCCGATTGCTGCACCAGCTAATGCTCCGCCAAGGAATGCTCCCAGATAACCTAAACCTTTCATAATTTATAAATGATAAGTGAATAAATAATTTTTTCTGCGAGCAAATTTACACAAAAATATAGAAAAGACAAGTGTTTTGCATGATTTTTTTTGTTAAAAAGCTCATATTTTGTCCATTTAACAAAGTTTATGCACCTTTATGGTCCATATTTCGACGATATTTTGTAATTTCGCACGGTAAAACATTGAAATTATTTAAGAATAATAAATAAAAGTATTATGAAGAAGTACATCGTTTTGTGTGCAGGCCTTTGCCTGGCTATGTCATTTACCGGTTGTAAATCTAGTGAGAGTGCCTACAAGAAAGCTTATGAGAAAGCTCAGGCTCAGGCCCAGACCACACAGCAGGAGACAATAGTACAGGAGACTCCTGTAGTGACGCCTGTTGTCACAAAGCCCGTTACCGAGACAAAGGTTGTTGACAATCTGGATAACGTTACTGTTCGTCAGGAGCGTGTATCTGTAGTCAACGGAGCTGGTCTGAAAGACTTCAGTGTTGTTGTTGGTTCGTTCTCTGTGATTGCCAATGCAGAGGGACTGCAGCAGCGTTTGAAGAATGCTGGCTATGCTGCTCAGATTGCCAAAAACGAAGATCGTAACATGTATCGTGTTATCGCTTCAACTTTTGCTACAAAAGCAGAGGCCGTTCAGAGCCGCGATCAGTTGCGTGCTACTTATCCCGATGCATGGTTGCTGTTCTACACTCGCTAAGCATCAATACGATTGGCAAGAATTCTTTCTATCGACTACGGTCGTAAACGAACAGGTTTAGCAGTCACCGATCCGCTTCAGATCATTGCTGGCGGATTGGCGACTGTTGCTACATCTGAACTCTTTGATTGGTTGCAGGCATATATTGCTCGCGAGTCTGTAGAGCGTATTGTAATTGGTGAACCGCGACAGCCCAATGGTGAACCCAGTGAGAATATGGCTCGTGTGCAGCAGTTTGTGAATCGTTGGCGTAAAGCTGTACCAGGCATTCCTATTGACTATTATGACGAGCGCTTTACGTCGGTATTAGCCCATCAGGCCATGATTGACGGCGGACTGCGTAAGAAGGCGCGTCAGAACAAGGGACTGGTTGATGAGATTAGTGCTACGATAATTCTTGAGGACTACATGCGTAGTCGTAAGTTTTAATTTTTAATTTTAATCTTTAGTTTAAAGTGATATTACCTATTTATGTTTATGGACAGCCCGTGTTGCGTAAGGTGGCAGAAGACATTACGCCCGACTATCCCGAGTTGAAGACACTTATTGAAAATATGTGGGATACGTTGGCCGATTCCGAAGGTATTGGCCTTGCGGCACCTCAGATTGGTCGTGATATCCGTCTGGTAGTCATTGACTTAGATCCGTTGTCAGAAGACTTACCTGAATATAAGGATTTTCGTCAGGTATATATCAATGCTCATATTGTTGAATATGATGATACAAATACCGACGCTTCCGAGGAAGGCTGTTTGTCATTGCCCGCCATCCATGAAAAGGTAGTTCGCCCGACACGAATCCGTGTACAGTGGATGGACGAGGATTTCCAGTCTCACGATGAGTGGATTGAAGGCTATCTTGCCCGTGTGATGCAGCACGAGTTTGATCATCTGGATGGTAAGATGTTTATAGACCGCATTTCACCTCTTCGTAAACAGCTTATTAAGAACAAGTTGAAAGCCCTTATCCAAGGTCGCTATCGTTGTGGCTACAAGACCAAGCCTGTCAGGAGGTAAGAAATAATAGGTGAGAGATGAAAGATATGATTAGTTATTTCACGAGAGGGTTGTGCTTTGGGAATAAACTGGGCTGCTTTTCTCGTATATCCTTGGTAATCACATCTTTCATCTTTCATCTTTCACCTGTTTTTGCTCAGTTCAACACCGAACGACTCATCGCCATAGGGCGTTCTGCGCTCTATTACGAGGACTATGTGCTTTCTATACAGTACTTTAATCAGGCTGTCATCGCCAAACCTTATCTTTATGAACCTTGGTTCTATAGAGGCATAGCAAAATATTACCTCGACGATTACGCTGGTGCAGAGAACGATTGCTCTGAGGCCATAAAACGTAATCCATATGTTACCAACCTCTACGAATTGCGCGGACTAACACGCATCCAGCAGAAGAAGTTCTCTGAAGCAATCGACGACTATACACGTGCCCTGAAATATGCTCCTGACAATCGTGGCTTGTGGCATAATCGTGTGCTTTGTCGCATGCAGAATAAACAGTATGAAAAAGCTCTGCTGGAGCTAGACACCATGCAGGTGCGCTGGAGTCAGTATGCCCGTGCCTACACTATGCGTGCAGATATCTATATACAAATGAAAGATACTGTACAGGCTATGTCGGCGCTTAGCAAGAGTCTTGAGATTGACCCTTACGATGGTCAGGCTTGGGCAGCACGCAGTATCATCTATCTATCTCAGGAACAGTGGGACTCGGCCGTTGTCCAATTAGATCGAGCCATTCATCTGATGCCTCGTCATGCTGGCTGTTATATAAATCGTGCCTTGGCCCGTATCCATCAGAATAATCTGCGTGGTGCGATGACCGATTATGATATGGCACTTGATATAGAACCCAATAATTTTTTAGGACATTATAATCGTGGATTGCTTCGTGCGCAGGTTGGTGACGATAATCGTGCAATCATTGACTTCGATTTTGTGCTAAAGTTAGAACCGGAAAACATGTTGGCACTCTTCAACCGTGCAGTCTTGCTAGATAAGACTGGCGACTTGAGAGCTGCTATTCGTGATTATTCAAAGGTGATTAACGAATTTCCAAATTTCTGGACTGGTCTTGAATTTCGTGCTGCCTGCTATCGAAAGTTGGGTATGACCAAACAGGCTGAAGCCGACGAGTTCACCGTTTATAAGGCCCGCCTTTATAAACATCTCTATGGTACACAGCCCCGCATGGACCCCAATCAGATACGAAAGCGTAGCGATGCTGACGTAGAGAAATACAACCAGTTAGTGATGGATGATGACCAGGAACAGGAGCAGGAGTACGAAAATGAGTATCGCGGTCATGTACAAAACCGTCGTGTGGAGATGGCTTTCCAACCGATGTTTGCCTTGTCGTATGTGCCGCAGCACCATGAGGTGAATAGTCGTATTCCTTACGACGAACAGGTGGAATTGTTGAATGCCAACATAAAGGATCATCAGCTATATATCAGCAATACCCATACCTCGCTCGATGATGAGCAGTCGGCTGTCTATTTCCAACTTATCGACACACTTTCGCGTGCCATTGAAAGAGCTCCATCTACTGAAGGCGTAGCCAATCTGCTGCTGCAGCGTGCTGTGGCTTATTCTATGCTTCAGAATTTCGAGGGTGCTATAGAGGATCTTTCTACCTATCTTTATATTGATTCTGCCTCTGTGCTTGCCCTATGGCAACGTGCTGTGTGCCAGATGCGTATTAATCGTTTTCAGGCATCTCAAGGAACAAATGTGCAGTTGCAGAACGCTAGTGTACGAGGTGACCTGACTCATGCCCTCGAATTGAGTCCTCACTCCCCTTGGCTGCTTTATAATCTTGGCACAATGGCAGCTATGCAACAGGATTATGCTGTTGCCGTGGATTATTTCACGTCGGCTCTCACTTACGATCCCTCGTTTGCCGAGGCCTATTTTAACCGTGGTCTGTGCCGTCTATATCTTAAGCAGCAACAAGAAGCCGTGCTCGACCTAAGCAAAGCGGGCGAGCTGGGACTTTATCATGCCTATAGTCTAATAAAGAAAAATAATAAATAATGGTACCTTGCGTGTGCTAGAATACGTAGGTGCGAGGTTAAAAATTCTCGAACTGTCGATTTTCTATAGCTTTCACTGCCATACATTCCATCTCTATGAGCCATTCAGGACGGCACACGGCTGCTCTTACGATGACCATAGGCTTGTTAGGAAAGC